>Ga0172371_10000152_pt1 | contig 95964 bp, 83 predicted proteins | sample Lak12m_FD_114543 | JGI IMG/M metagenome (GOLD analysis project Ga0172371, IMG submission 114543) | Freshwater microbial communities from Kabuno Bay, South-Kivu, Congo - kab_022012_12m | ecosystem: Environmental > Aquatic > Freshwater > Lake | place: Democratic Republic of the Congo: South-Kivu...
CCGGTGAGGACCCATCATTGGTCCGGTGTCGGGACCTGTCTGAAGAATTACATCATGTTTGTCCCCGATCCATCCTCTTACCACGATGAGGGTTGTTCGCCCCTGGGTAAAATATGGACCTATCCCATTGTAAAGGGAAAGACCCGCCTGAACATTCTCAGTGCCCTTACCCCCCAGTTTTATGGAAGGGGAGCCAGTTTCTTTGACCGAAGATATGTCTGGCCCTACGGGGGCCTTATTGTGGGAACCGATCCAGTAGCAGTAGACGCCATAGGCGCTCATCTGCTTCAGGCAAAGCGGATCGCCTTTTTCGGCGAAGACCGGGCTCTGGATGTTCCCCCCACCCATATTATGGTGGCTGATAAAACATATCACCTCGGGATCAGTGACCTGAGCCGCATTCAGCTTATCAAATTAGGCTGGGCGGATGAATTACTGATCTAAGCCTCGGGGAGCACGGCGCCTTTGGGGGACGCTCGTCCATCGACTGCGACCCACTGTTTGGGAATACGGAGGGACGTATTTGTCTCCTAGCCATATAAGTATTTTGACAGAAGACCTGTTAATGGGCGACCCCATGAACTGATGAGATCAATAGGGGCGCTGAGAAGGCCACCGGGAACCCACTTTTTATGTAAAAAGCCGGTTCCCGGCCCCTCCGACAAAAACTCTAATATTTTCATGATCAACTGTGAATCTGTTGATCCACCTCACGCAGACGCCCCAACTCCTGCGGCGTAACGAAAAAATGGGAGGTTTCGAGATTTCCTGAAAATCCTTTCTACAAAAAGCGCCTTGCCGTGCACTCTTTCCTTCTATCCCAGTCTAAAATAGAGCAATCAGGCGGCGCCCGAAAATTCAGGGGTAGGTCGGGCCGTGCCCGACAACGCTTTTATGACCTGAGATTGGTAGCGGCCGGCGTCCATGCCAGGTCGGATATTCATTCCGGGAAATCCCGGTGGGTTTAGGTCGTTCATACATCTTTTCTCTGTGCGTTCTCCACGGTGAATTTCCCTTTTCAAGGGCAGATCCACCGGCGCCACCCGAGAAACGTACCGGCAAGGGCGAAGAAGGTACGCAACACGGTTGTGCCTCAGCAGGGCGCCAATAATTGTTTCCTCGCCAGGAGAAGTGTTTTCCTCGATAGAGGGCCTCTTAACGGGTGACCCCGTAAGACGCAACTCGTAAGAGTGAACATACCCAAGTCCTGGTGTAGGTTTCCATCGCTCTAATCCGGAACTTTAGCCCTGTACCTCGGTTTACATACAGATAGAAATTTATACATGTATGAAGCTATTTGAGGTTGCTCATTAATTCCGGCAGGTTGACAATTGCAAAGCCGGAGGCCATATCGCTGATTCCGTATGGTATTACCAGCATATCACGATGAATAAGCGCGCCGCAGGAATATACCACGTTGGGTACGTAGCCGCTTCGTTCTTCCTCGATAGGACTCATAAGAGGTTCCTTTAATCGCGCCAATACTTTTGAAGGGTCGTTCAAATCCAGAAGGACAGCTCCTATGCAATATTTCCTCATCGGCCCAACGCCGTGAGTAAGCAGCAGCCATCCTTCTTCCGTCAACAGCGGGGAGCCGCAGTTTCCCATCTGTACGAATTCCCAGTCGTATTTTGGCTCAATTATCCATTTTGCGTTGTCCCAGGCATGTATTGAATCGGATTTCAGGAGAAATAGATTTTCGTTGTCGATTCGTCCTATCAGCGCATACTGGCCGTCGATTCGCTTTGGGAAAAAGGCCATTCCTTTATTCTTGGCGAATTTCCCCCACATAATACGCACCACGGCATACTCTTCCGGTGAAACTTCCAGAACCTGCGGCACAATCTCCCGGCCGTTGTACGCGGTGTATGTTCCGTAGAACCTTACTGTCCTGTCTTCCTCTTCGAACCGGACCAGCCTCATATCTTCCATCCCGTGCGATTCTCTGGCGCTTATTGGAAAAAGCACCATATCTTCCAGGTCGAAAGGCTGTTGGACGCTGATTTCATACTCAGTTTCGGCCACCGTTCTCAGCAGCCTCGATATTTTGTCGTATGATTTCAGGTTTTCGTATTTTGGAGCAAGGCGTTCGATTGTTTCTTCGAGCATGGCAAAAGAAAACGTATCGGGCAGTTCGGACAATACCGCTTCCGTAAATTCATTCTTTATGGCCAAGTTGTCGAGCTCTTCGTGAGCAGCGGCCTTTTTAAATTTGCGGTCTTTTTCTCTTTTGAAAGGTCGTGCCCGCAGAGTGGCGGGATGAATTTTGATATTGCCTTTCTCGTCGATTGAGCCTCTCCGGAAAATAATGGAGGAAATGTGGCCTTCGCCGACCGCTCTCAAACTCATTATAAATGCAAGTGAACCGTCCGGCGCATTGGACTGGTCATAAGCCGGAACCATCGACGGATTAAAAAGCGCCACTGATTCAAAAGCATATTCCATTGAAAAATAGGCGCCAATCAGCATTCGGACATCGCTGTCGTTTTCATCGACAAGGCCGACGTGCTCGGCAGCCATTTCATAGTTTTCAATCAGAATCTCCTTTAGCAGCGGCTTGTTAGGCGAGAATTGATTGAGGAGGTCCTTCAGAAGCCCGGAGACTTTATCCGGTGATAATCGTTTGACTCGCTTGATTATTTTTTTCGCTCGTTCCGCGCCGGGCCAGAAAAATCGGGTTATCGTTCTTCTCGAGTCAGGCATAAGTCGGATCGGAAGCCGCCTTACATTGATAGATTCTTTAGTCATTTGGTGCTTTTTAGCCCCTGCAAGGCCGAAAGTTGTGATGGATTGGTCGAGTCGAGCGGAGGCGCGACCGGTTTAGCCGGAATTATGCGGCGGTCTTGTCATTCTGGGGCGTTTACCCCGGAATCCCGTCTCGGCAGTGTCCCCCTGACGCCGAAAGAGCCCCGGGATGATTCCTCAAGACACAGGAGGACGGCAAAACCGTCGTAGCGTTAATGAAAAAGTCCCTTTTGACCCGGTTCTGAGCGTACCTCCCCGTATGCCCCTCAGTCAAGCGCAATGTCCTTGTCGCCCTCACCCGAACACAGCTTGGTAGTATCGGGACAAGGCGAAGGTGGATCCTACATGAACTTCCCACCTCCAACCGTGATACGCGACTTTCGCTCCGACCTTCATGGTAGAGCCAGTGGGATCAGGTCGTTCATCCGGAGCTCCCGCTCGATCCCCTCTATTCGCCTCCGCAGGCTCGCATCTTCCCTGATCTCATTGTTCATGCGAGAAACCACGCTGCTCACACTGCCGTGCCAGTAGTCTCAGTTCTGTTCTCGGTCCAAACAATGAGTCAAGAGCAGATCTGACCCCTTGCACAATCCTTGCACAATCAAGAATGATTTTTCCGGCATGTGATTATCCACGCCGAGCATTAGTATGGCTTGTGCGAGTTTCCCGGCTGGGATATAAGTGCAACACCCCGTCTGTCACGGCAAGGTCGTACGTGCAGGTTGAATAAATGAAGATCAGTGAGGTCACCAGGCGAGACATCTTTGATGCGCTATTTGTAACTGGGGGCCATTGGGCTGGTCGGTTGGAGAACCTCGAATTTTTGTCCCGAGTTTACGATCTGGAAAGTCTTCCTTCCCATGACCACCGTTTCGATAATGCTTACTCTGACATTTGGCAACATACGGTCAATAACGATGACTGGCCGGGGGACTGGATCCTCTATGATAGCCGGTTCAATCTGCTGGGTTGCGAAGATGAGAGCCTGCTACGATTTCTTTGCGAAACCATTCATCCGGTCGTTAGACCAGACACCCATGAGGCGGAAGGCCTTCTTCAAATCTACAACAGTTACCTCAAAAATGATGGATTTCAAATAGTTGAAAAATCGCGCATTTCGGGGAAGCCTGTCTTTGTAGGGAACTATGTCGGCGTTGTAGCAACTCCTGGACTCGCAGCGGTTCGCGGCGTAGCCTTAGTGGCGGACCAGGCTTACGTGGCTAAGCAGATAACCCGTATGGAGTCGGCCGTGGACAGTGATCCGGCTCTAGCTATCGGGACCGCAAAAGAGCTCGTCGAGACTTGTTGCAAGACGATATTGAATGACTGTGATGTTGTAGTACCAGATAAGCCTGATCTGGCGAAGCTAGTCAAATTAACAACAAAGCAACTCAAATTGACCCCCGAGGATATTCCGGATCGAGCCAAAGCCGGGGAAACAATCAAACGCCTGTTGAGCAATCTTGCGAGCATTACTCAGGGAATTACAGAGTTGCGGAACCATTATGGCACGGGCCATGGGAAACATGCAAAAAGCAAGGGACTCGAACCGAGGCACGCGAAGCTTGCTGTTGGTGCTGCTTCCACTCTCGCTGTATTTCTTGTAGAAACTCACAATGCCCGTAGACCGGACAAACCTTGACGCCAAACCCCTTTTATTCATTGTTCGTATCAGATATCCGGGTTACTTCAGTAACGGCAATGTCAACGGCCGAATACTCATTCTTTGCTGAGGTGTTTTGAAATTGTGGGTCAGGTCTTGAAATGACACGACCTCGGTTACTAGAATAGAGCGATCGTGGCCGACTGAAGATCCATTAAAGTATTGATAAACTGATTTCGGGAACAGCCAATGGTGAGACCCCGTTTTTCAAGAGATGACCGCATACACCCCTGACCCCATACATGTATCCTTTTGCATGAAGCAGAATCTGTCACTGGAACGATTCCATCAGAGACTCAAACCGGGAATCCGTCTTTGAGGGGTCTGGCGAGCGTGATTTGGAAACACTCTCATGACGTCAGACGATAATCAGATCTTGTCCACTGATTCGAGACGCTCCGTCATAGGGACACCTACCCAATTCAACACTGAAATAGTGTCCTGTCTGACAACGTGACAGGTGCATGGGTATTGCTTTGAATAATTCTATGACGACAATTGGCGGTTGCGTCCTTAAGAGTATCGGATCAAGCGGTGCAATTGGTGGAAGCCCGACAAGATATGCTTTGATCACTTTCTCGCCATTATCTGCAAGACCGTTCAGATATCTTGTGAGTTGGAGCACGTCTTTAGTCTTCAGCGGCGTTTTCTTGCATTCGACGATTACAATGCCGTCGCACGTCTCAAAATCAATGTCAATGCGTCCCCCCCTGATCGTGCGTTCTGTCCGGCCGGAGTTAAACAGGTCCTTGTCCAATAGATAAGGATGGTACCGGATAAGTGTCTGTATTTGTTTCTCCAGCATCGATCTCTCGGTCTGGTTCAATAGTGTTCTGACAATTTAACTTGCTGAATTTGTGACACAAGTTGGTCCAAAGCCTTTCTATTTCTCGAGACTAGGCCACTGCCTGTCCTTGGGGCCGTAAAACCATTTGCGTCTGCCAGCAAAGTGAGGTCTTTGGCAGTCATAGTGCCCAGAGCATTTCTGATTGAAGCCGCGTCCAAACTGCGCAGCTGGTCGAAAAGGTCTCTGCCTCTCTTATTCGGGTCCAACTCGTTCTTCAGGTCTATTAATAATCCTCCCCTAGCCACTTGCTTCAAAAATTCAGCACGAGACCTTCTGTTCGCTCGTGGCACAGTAAATTTCAGTTTTAGCCTAGTCCTGCAAAACTTCTCCATGAATTTCGGATTCGCGATAGTCCTGCCGTCTCCCTCCAGCAAAGCGGCAACCTCGGCATAGGCTGGCAATTGTTCCAAACGCAAGTCTTCCGCTTTGGCAAGGAATTTTCCCAAAGCCGTTTCCAAGGATTTCAGAGGTGCAGCAAGGTCACTGGATGTCCCAAGTTTTGGGTATTTTTTTAAAAACTCTGCCGCTTCGCTCAATTGCAGTACCAGATTATTCATTAGTCCCCCTTGAACTTGTCTCGAATCAAAATAGCAAGGTTTCGGTAATCACCCAACAGGTCCTTGTTTTTCACTCCCTTAGCAAAAAGAAGAGGTCTGTACTCAAAAGAACCAGTGCGAAAGTCCGCTGCATGTCTAATACTTGCAGGAAATACTTCGGCGTCGGGAGCCGTCAATCTCTGCACCTTTAGGTCTTCTAACTTGCTTCTGAGAACAGTTTCCGAATACCTGTTCGCTTTTTGTTCCGTCACGGGCTTATTATTGATCAATATCCCGGAGATTTCCGGCTGCTGTTCACCAGGGCGGTGCTGGTAGTGAGCCCCCTGCGTCCTGTGCTTAAACTCGCGAACCTTGCGGGCTAGTAAGGATAGACCGATAGCTGAGAGACTATCAGGATTACATGGGACCAAGATATGGTGGGAGGAGAAAATGGCACACTGGGTCACTCTATACAGGTTCGGCGGACAATCAATCAAGATGAAGTCGTATGCATTTAAGCATCCCATAATCTCTTCCCAAAATCGGATATAAGGCGGATCGCCAGCCATCGGCACTGCACCATCCTCAAAATCCATAAGTTCGTAGCAGGAAGGTAGCAAATGGAGTTTCGGGACCTGGACAACGCCATCTTCTTTAATCGCATCCTTGACCAGACAGGGCCCGATAGCGTGCTTCTTTGTTAAGAGGCCATAAACAGTGCGTGTAGGGTCACCACGCGCCCGGGCATCCCACTGGTCCGGTCCCATGACACTAATGCTCGCATTACTTTGTGGGTCCAGATCGATAAGAAGCACATGTTCGCCTAGTTGGCTGGCCAAAGACGTTGCTAGGTTTACCGCTAATGCGGTCTTCCCCACTCCGCCTTTGAAATTGACGAAGCTGATGATTCTAGCTTCCATTTAAGGCCTTTTTCCTCGATGCCCGCTATAAGTTTATGTCTAATTGCGGACGGAGGCAGTCCCAGAAATTTGGAAGATCACAGAGAGTAGAACTGCATTTTACTCTTCGAGGATAACGGCGGCAAGGGTTTCTCTTCGGAAAGTCCTCGCAAAAAATGGTGAGCTTGAGATGCGGTCAGCCTCAATCTCTTCAGGTAAGGACTAACAAAAATGAAAATTTTGGGATCAGGTCTTGAGATGACAGGGCCTCGTGACTGAATAGAGTAATCGGGGGGGCGGCTGAAAATTCACGGAGTGACGTCAATGAAGTCAGCCGATCCCTGGCGGAATCCTGGCGTGCCCTTGGCGCCCTACCATTACTTACATTCACCTTTGATGTGCCTAAAGCTGGTTTCCTTGTTCGAGAACGACCCCGCGAATCGCGGGGAGGCCGGCCGCTACCGGAATTCGAATTGGGCGCCCGTGTTGAGCCACCTTTGATACACCGCCAGCCAATTGGAGTTTTTGCCGGAGGGGCCGGGAACCGGCTTTTTACACAAAAAGCGGGTTCCCGGTGGCCTTCTCAGCGCCCCTTTCCAGTTCGATATAACGTTAAACTGTCTTGGCGTTCTCGAGGAGCGCTCTACTTTTTTTCCGCCGGGGCAGCTAGGGCCTTTATGCCCATCAGTTCTATCAGCTTGTTGATATCTGTGGTCTTGAGGTTCATTCCGCCCTCCGACATCGGCAACAACACGATCTTTTTGCCCTGGAGCGCCTCGGCAATCCTCAGTTTTACCAAGGCCTCTCCGCCAGACCCGGTAAGGGCCTTGTTCATTTTTCGGATACCTTCGGCCTGTGCAACTCCTTCGGCTTTGATAGCCTGGGCCAAGAGCGACTGTTTTTCAAAATAGGCGTCAGCCTCGATCTTGGCTCTCCGATACTCACCATCGACGTTGGCCACCAACTTGTTAACCTCACCCTTCGCGTCTTCGAGCTTTCGCTTGTACTCTTCCAAGGCCGCGTGCTGGGCCGATCTGTTCTTTTCGACTCGTTGGTCCGCAACCTTCTTGTCTTCAATGGCCTTCTGGTATTCCGGATTGAATCGGTAATCTTTAGTCAGAACACGCTCCACGATAATGCCCATAGGGCCGAGTATCTCCTGTAGCACTTCTTTAGCGTTCTGCGCTTTGGCTTCCCTTTTGTCCGCCACGTAGAATTCCTCAGTCTTCAGTTCTCCGAAAATGTCTCTGGGTTTACTCCTTGCCACGGTCCTCACGACCTTCTCCCGGAGCATTCGGTCGTTTTTGGCTACGTACTGGAGAATATACGGCGCCTTGCTGGGATCGATCCGGTAAGCGATAATCACGTCCAGTCCTATATCGTTTCCGTCAATGGTCTTGAAGAGCAGATCATCGCGCGCTTTTCGATCTCCACGCTTTGGGTCTAAGGTCATTTCCTGGTTCTGCAGTTTGGTGTCAAATGTGTGCCAGTCATTGACAAAAGGTAAGAAAAAATAGGTTGAGCCCGGCGGATAGACCTTATCTTCAACGCCCTTCTGGGTGAAAATTCCGAACTTGACCGTCCGTACGCCGACTTCGGTGGAGCCGGTTGTGCGCAGGACACATCCTGTGGACATCAAGCAGATTGCAACAGTAAGCGCCGGTAATGAGAAAAAACGTCTCATGGCTGGCCCCCTTTGCGTATATCAAACAGATTCAGGGTCTTGCCGAGGTTCAGTGGATTGACGCCATTGGGGCCGTCGCTTGGCAGAATAACCGTTTGCAACCCCTTGTACACGTCAGCCATTTTTAATCCGACCATACGCTCGGCGCCCTCGCCTTCCATAGCCTCATTCTTGAGTTTGACACGTTCGGCCTCTGCAAGCCTTACCATCAGGTCGGCTTCAGCTTTTTTCTTTCGGGCGTACAGATCTCTTTCGGCCCTTTTCTTGGTGACGTACGCCTGCCCCTCTTCCATTTTAACCCCTACGATTGCTTCTCCCTCCTGTACGATCTTCTTCAAGATAGCCTCTTCCATGGAAGCCCGCGCTTCTGCCTGATTTTTGAAGACCAACTGGTCCTTGAGTTTTTTCTCTTCGATGTTCTTCTGAATTTCGCTACTGTAAATGAAATAGCGCACCATGACTTGTTCGATGTTGATCCCCTTCGGATTCAATTCCCGGTTCAATATCTCCTTGGCGGCGTCGGCTTTCTTAACTCGCCGCGGGCTGTTGTAAAATTCTTCCGTGGTCAGCTCCCCAAGCGTCACCTTTAGCACGGGTTCGGCTTTGGGAATAATTCCATTGTCTTCGAACAGGGTCCCCGGACCGATCATGGTAAAAACCAGGTATGGGTCGGAAATCCGATAAATTATGGAGACATCGACGTTAACAAAAAAGCCGTCGGACGTTTGAATGTGGGCCGCCTTTTCTCGTCGTGAAGAGAGCGCCGCCGTTTGGGGAGTGTTGGTCAGTTCCAATACCTGGACTCCCTTCGGGAGCCGGTGCATCTCATGCATGCCCGGAACTATGAAATACAAACCGGGTCCATATACCTCTTTTTGTACCCCGCGGTGAGTTCCGAGTCGCACCAGCTTGATGCCGAATTCGTCAGGGGCAACATAGACCAGACAAAGTCCATACAAGATGATGATAACGGCGAGGATCGCTATCACGACCTTTCCTTTGAAAGGGAATTTTGGAAGGGTGTAGCTGCTCCTGAATTTCTCAAGCCGAACTGAGAGCGCCTTCTGTGGTTCGTCCATCAGTCTCCTCCTCCATCAGTTGGTTGTTGCGAATTCGGATCTCCTTTTATTGTATTCTGTGACCTCGGGATCAGCCACGAATGCGCCGACGATCAAGTATAGCTAAAATTCATGGGAAGAAATAAGCGGTTTTTTTCCCCCGGTCCAAAGCGCCCATGCCGTCTATATGACAACCTTTGCGTGCCCTGCATGTCAATGTTTTTTTATCCCTTTGTGTGTTTCCGCTGTCAATCGATACAGCAATTTCGATTGATGGCGCTGGATTCCTTGTGCAATTGTGTGTAAGCTCGGTCATAACAATTGTGTAAATGGGGGAGGCAAATGAAAAAGAACGGGCTAGGGCTGTGGATCTTCTCATTGGCTGTCATATCTTTCGGCTCCATATCTGATGCGCAATCGCAGGATGTTTTCAGAGAACTGGATCAGGTCAAGAGAGAGGTGTCTGCGCTGAGAAATGAAGTTAATGACCTGAAGAACCAATTTTATTCGTTAAGAGAGGCGATATTAAGATCAGTGGCTTCTCAAGATCAAAGAGCGTCAAGACGAGCGCTGCCCAAAGGCGAGCCTGCGAAAAAGCAGGAAGCGCCCGTGGATGAAAAGCAACTAACAGACTCGATATGCCAGGCCGTAGGTAAGTTCTTTGCGGAAGTCGACGTGGCTTTACGGATGAGTGACTCAGCCGCGGCGGACGACAGAATGAGGGGAGCCTTTCATAAACTAAATTCAACATTGCAAGATTATTCAAGGCTTCACAGGGTTTCGAAACTCCTTGGCATTTATGAGGGCTTGGCTTGGGATACTTATGTAGCAGTCGAGTTATCCGGAAGCGTACAAGGAAATGAGGACTTTATTAGAACCATAAATAAGCATAAGCAAAAGTACAATGAGACATGCCCGAAGAGATAGGACATACGCTCCAGAAGATGTGATTCTGGCGTTAAAGTAGCTCTGCCTGTTCAAAGTGATTATTTTCAAAATTGAAGCCGGATAGACAGGCAGGTTTAGCCATGACGACAGAATCGAGTTCTTTTAGGGCCCAACAAGATAGTGATGTGATTATTAAACGATTTCATCCTATTGTGGCTGAATTCGGGTTCACAAAACCCGTATGGGATTATGACTCGGAATCGGACATTGTTCGAGTACAGTTCGAGAATTCCGGGCTGGGTAACGCTCTTCAGATCGACCATAATTTCCGGAACGATTCTTACAGCGCCAATTACTGCCGCCTGAAGGGTGACTGGCAAATGTGTATCGAAGGAAAGCCTCAGAGACTAGGCATGTTTAAAGCGAATTTGTCGCGTTGGATACGACAAAATTGTGAAGAATGCCGAACCGAGAGGGAAGAGCAAAGTGAAACCGAATTTTAGAACCTGGCCTCGGGTTTTATTTACTGCTTGACAAAAAGACCTTTCTCTTTACAGATTTATTAATTGAGTAATTGTATATGAACCTTAAACTCATCACCGTGCGCTAAGCGGGTGAGGCGCGTGTTTCCTATTCTTGGGACTTGCCGCGGCTCTCGCTCGATAACAAGGTTCCGCGAGAGTTTTTTGTTCTTAACGATTCATTTATTTTCCCTGAAATTTCCCGTTTTCAGGGCAGAGACGTCTGCGAATGGCTGAACCGCCTGAGCCAAATCGGTTATTTGCGGGTTTCAGTAGAGGGCTCTCTTGCGACCAGATAAATGCCGCAGTTCAAAGTGGCTGGCGCTGGCGCCATAACCGTGGGAGATGTTGTCTTCATGGCAAATTCAATCCTGACCGGCACATCTTCGGTGGTCGAAAAATGAGAACAGAAGGGAGGCAAAGCCTTGCATGAATTGAAATACGACGAGGCTGTTTGCGAGAAATGCGAAAGTGTGGACTGTCTGGTGAAGTGCCGATACATGGGGCTGGATTTGAAATCAGCCAAGGAAGAGAGGCTGCGGCTGATTCGAGGTGAGAGCAGCAGGGCGCTCAAGGATTGCATAACCTGTTATGCGTGCGAAGAATACTGCCCTCATGGCAATCATCCTTTCTACCTGCTGGTGGACCGTCAAGAACAATCCGGAATTTGGCCTGTCCCCATCCCATTGACCAAGCAACAAATCAAAATGATGGCGCCGAAGGGGAGGATAACCCGAGAGAAGGTTCACCCGCCGGTTTTGAACATGTGCTACTTTCCCATGCTCAAGGGATGCATTCAGGGGAAGCTTTTCGATGGGGTATCCACAATCGTCGGAAGCGACATCTTTTGCAACATAATGTGGCTACATTTTGCCAAGAACTCGACTATCCGAGAGCGCCTGCCTCAAATGATCGACAACATATGGCAATACTATCTTAAAGATAGCGGGACCGATGAACTGATCTGCTATCACGATGAATGCTACGGGACCTACACGCAACTTGCGCCCGCATTCGACATTGATGTGCCGTTCAAATCGATTCATCTGTTCGAGTTTCTGACAAAGAGACTTGAGGAATTAAAGGACCAGGTCCGCCCTCTCGGCATGAAAGTGGCTTATCAGCGGCCATGTTCAAATAGGCTTGTCCCGGATACTCAGCGCTGGGTTGACGAGATTTTCAAGCGTATCGGCGTTCACAGGGTAGATCGTGAATACGATAGAGAGAATGCGCTCTGCTGCGGAGGAGTCCTAAGGCTTCAACAGCGAGACGACCTGGCCGACGACCTGGTTAACAGAAATCTCAATGACATGTTGGCTGCTGGAGCGAACGTTTGCGTGTTCAACTGTCCTGCTTGCTTTTTCACGATGGGTCAGGCCGCCGCGGAGCGTGGTCTGATGCCCATACTCATGAGCGATCTGTGTCGGGCCGCCCTTGGCGAAAAATTGACAGGGGTGTTCTGATGGAAGAAATCTACAAAGAACTCGCGGCAATCGTAGGCGAACGGTACGTTTCAAATCAACCTGAAGAGAAGTTCATCTACTCCAGAGACCCAGGGACAATGGAGCCGTCCGATCCGGATTTTGTTGTCATGCCCAATAGCACAGAGGAGGTTCAGCAGATACTCCTTCTGGCCAACCGCAAAAGCCTTCCAGTAGTCCCAATGGGTGGTGGTCTTGTTCTTTCGGGCCTTACCAGGCCCCTGAAGGGCGGGATTGTCGTTGATATGAAGAGGATGAACCGTATTATCGAGGTTAATGAGAAAAGTCGTTACGCAATTGTCGAGGCCGGGACGTCTCAGGGCATGCTCCAGGCGTATCTGAAGAAGCATCATCCCAACCTCAAGCATTCCGTGCCCGACGCCCCGCCCATTGCCACTGTTGGCGGGAATGTTCTCATTCATGGTTCGGGGCATCTGTCTCACGCGGCCGGTTTTCACTCGGAAATGCTCAACGGAATGGAGGTCGTCCTGCCCACGGGAGAGATTGCTCGGCTGGGGTCTTGCTCAACCAGCCCTTATTGGTTTTCGCGGGCTCCTCTCCCGGACTTGGTCGGGCTGTTCTTGGGTTGGGCCGGGACAACGGGGATTGCAACCAAACTGGCAATAAAGCTATTTCCCAACCGAGCTTTGAATGATGTGGCCGTTTTCGTGGTCGAAGACGCTGAACTGGCCCCCGACATAATTCATCGAATCACAGGGGTTGGGCTTGCCGAGGACGTGACCGCCTGGATGACACCGAAGCCGGACTGGGCTGAAGGCTTTGTTCATATAAACATCAACTACTCTGCGGATAGCAAAGATGAGCTTGCCTGGAAGAAGAACCTACTTCGCGCTCCCCTCAAGAAATATATGGACGAGAAGATCGGGGGTTTTATGATGCTCCCGGCGCCAATGAAAAAGCCCTTTCTCGAAGCCCCGGCGTCGCAACTGACCCGCTTCGCGGACACCAGGAAGGGAGGGGGATTCGAGTACGTTGGGGCCATCATGCCTGTTGCGCTTTTCCCCAGAGCCCATCAAGTCGGCCTGGAGATAGCCGAAAGATGCGGAACAACTTATTCCACAGGAGCCAGGATTCTGGGCGCGGGGCACTGCATGATGTTCTTCTACGCGTATCCTTTCAACCGAGCCGACGCTTCAGATGTAAAACGGGCCCAGGTTGCTCTGGAAGAAACGAACCGCGCAGCGCTTGAAATGGGCGGTATTCCCTGGAAAGCGGAAGCTCCGGCCCAAAAGGAGATTATCAAGAGGATGGACGAGAACACCTTTGACCTTATGAACCGCATTCGCGGAATCTTGGACCCCAATAGGATCATGAACCCCGGCAACTGGGAGGCGGACTGATGGAGCATTCTGAAATTCTTCACCGATGTTTTCGGTGCGGATATTGCAAATTCCCGTCCAATTACATTGACTTGAACTGCCCGTCCTACTTGAACGCCCGTTTTGAGACCTATTCACCGGGAGGGCGAATGTGGCTCTTACGCGCTTGGCTGCAAGGAGAAATAAAGACGAGTCCACGATTTGCGGAAATTTTGTATTCGTGCGCCGCCTGCGGAAACTGTGTCGAACACTGTGTGTTTCCCAAATTCAAGGACGATCTCTTGAATGCGTTTATCGCCGGTCGCGAAGAACTTGTGACGACAGGCGCTGTGCCGCCGGCTGTCAGAGACTATTTTAAGAGCATCCACTTACACGGCAACCCTTACAAGGCGCCCGAGGCCGACCGCGGGAAATGGGCCGAGGGGCTTGGCCTGGAGCCATATTCGGGGCACGAGTATCTGCTATATATCGGATGCGTAGGCTCTTTCGACGAACGCGGTCAAAACATGGCCCGGTCAGTTGCCGGACTCTTAAGCAACCTCGGAATATCATTCGGGATATTAGGTCGAGAAGAGTTTTGCGACGGCAACGATGTCAGAGCCATGGGGGAGAGAGGATTGTTTGAACATATAGCGCGAATGAACATCCGCAAGTATCAAGATCTGGGAGTCAAGAAGATCGTCACACTTTCGCCACATGCTTATCATGCTTTCAAGAACGAATACCCGGGGCTCGGAGGCAATTTTGAAGCGCTCCACTATAGCCAGCTTCTGGCGCCTGTAATCAGAAAGGCTCCGTTCAAGAGGTCGGAAGGCCCGACAAGAGTAACTTTTCACGACCCTTGTTACCTGGGAAGACACAACAAGGAATACAGAGCGCCCAGAAAGATCCTGACCGCGGCGCCAGGCGTTCAATTGAAAGAAATGGAGCGATCTGAGAATGATGCCCTCTGTTGCGGTGGAGGAGGCGGAAACATGTTCACTGACATATTGGGTGGCGGGCCTGACAGTCCGGCGCGAGTAAGAGTCCGCGAAGCCGCCCGCACTGGGGCTCAAGTCTTGGCCGTGGCTTGCCCGGGTTGTTCGAGGATGCTCAGCGACGCTGTCGCCGCGGAATCTTTGCAGGAGGTTCTTGAAGTTGTGGACCTCGCAGAGTTCGTTAACAGAAGGCTTGCCTTTCATTGAGGCCGTGTGTTATCCGGGCTTTTCGGGTTCAAAAAGCAAAATGAACCTAACTACGGCCGTTCAGCATTTTGTATCGACATCTTATGAAATCATGTTGTATATCTTTGCGCGACGACATTTGGGGCCGCTTGCAAGAGTAGATCGGCAAAATAACTGAACTCAGGAATTCAGAGATATTCCAAGGGGGTGTCTTATGTTTAGAATATCAATTTTGTTGGTGGCATTTGTTTTGGCTTTCTCGATGGTAACACATACATACGGCGCTTCCGAAACCGATACCATCAAAACATCTCAGGGGGATCTCAAAATAACCTTCGTTGGGCACGGCACCCTCATGTTCGAGTATGGGGGCAAGGTCATCCATGTGGATCCGTGGGGAAAGCTTGCCGACTACTCAAAACTCCCCAAAGCGGATTTGATTCTTATCACGCACGAACATCAAGATCACCTGGATCTAGGTACCATTAAGAAAATCAAAACGGACAAAACAGTTGTGATCTTAACCAAAAATTGCATTAGCAAGGGAGCAACCGGCGAGGTTATGAGCAACGGAGATACGAAAACAGTAGCCGGAATCAAGATAGAAGCTGTGCCGGCTTATAATCTGGTCCACAAACGACCGGAATCCGGTCAGCCATTTCATCCCAAAGGCGAAGGCAACGGCTACGTCCTCACATTTGGCGCCAAAAGGGTATACGTGGCCGGTGATACCGAAAACACCCCTGAAATAAAAGCCCTGAAAGGAATCGACATAGCCTTCTTGCCCATGAATTTGCCCTATACCATGACGCCCGAGATGGTGGCTGACGCCGCCAAGGCGTTCAAGCCCAAAATTCTCTATCCGTACCACACCGGGGACACGGACCTCTCCAAGCTTACAGCTCTGATGAAAGGCGTCGACGGAGTGGAAGTCAGACTGCGCAAAATGAAATAATACGGGAGCGTTTTAGAAAGATATTCCAGGGGGACCTTTTTTGCAGAAAAAGGGTTCCCCGGCGCCCTCCCCAACAAAATCTTGCATTGTTGTACGTTAAACCGCGTGGCAGCCCAGCGGCGGGCTTGCTGATGAGCAATATTACTGGTCCCTCTCATACGCGGCGGTGGAATAGAGATCGGGGTAGAGTTTCTTGGCGCAATCCGGGCAGATGCTGTGCGTAAAATCAGCTTCGGTGTGATCTCGGACATATACTTCGACCTGAGTCCAATAACCGCTGTCATCCCGAATCTTCTTGCATGAAGCGCAGATAGGAAGAAGGCCGCTTAAGGTCTTCACTTTTTTAAGCGCGTCCTGAAGTTCGTCCACGAGTTCTCCCAGTTTCTCTTCCGTTTTCTTTCTCTCATCGATCTCCAGTTTCAATCGCTCGTTAGCATTCATCAATGCTGCCGTTCTCGACCTGACTCTTTCTTCCAACTTGTCACGAGCCGCCCTGAGCACCGCTTCGGATTCTTTTCGCTGAGTAATATCTTGTCGCATAGTCCAGAGGCCGACGAGATATCCATTTTTGACGTTGCCTACCAATGTGATCTCATAATACCGATTCTTTCCATTCCCGGAGGGTTCTTTGGTTTCAAAGGATCGTATCGGGAAACAATTGGCGCCCCATGAACGGTAAAGTCGCTCAAAATTGCCTTTAAACGGCAGTAATTCACTCAGAGGGGTCCCCTTTAGTCTGTCTATAATTCGATGACCGTGCATTCTTGCAAATTCTCGGTTTCCGCCCACCAATTTAGCTTCTGATAGTAAGGACAGAGCGTCTTCCGGCAGAGCACGGACAGGAATGGGACGGCCCAAAATGAATTCCGCTATTCCGATCGGGAAAACCTGCACTAGCTGCTGATATTTTTCACTGATGATGAGTTGCTTTTTCTCAGCGGTCAGATCTTCTATTAGAGCAAGAACCATCCTCTCCGTCTTGAACCGTACGGAACGCAAATGAATGCGGCACCATAGCGTTCTGCCGCTCACCAATAGAGAACTCTCGAACACATGCGTCTTTCGGTCGTGCAAAACCTTGCTCAGCGCTGACAAGACCTCGGCTTTGTCCGTTGGGCCTGTAAATAAAGAAGAAAAAGGAGAGCCGGATATATGAGCCGATTCATCCTCTATTTTCAAGAAGGCCTTGTTGAAAAAGACTATGTTAAAAGACCCGTCCACAAGAACTGTAGGAATAGGAATGGATTCCAATAACTTACCGAATGAGACATCCCTAATCCATCGCAAATCATGACTGCCCGAATCAGTAAGCTCACGTGGGAACAGCGGGTCAATTTCGATACTAAGAGTCGTAATTTCAGGTCTCTGCATTAAGGCCGGCTCAGAAGCATGAGCCCGCGATCCGTGTTCATAGGCGATGACTTCGGTATCGGTTGACATCAGAGCATTCTCCTTGCGCAATGCACAACGGAATGTGGAAAATCTATGGTTCAGATCTACTCAGAGCGGCCTTGGATCAAACGTGCCCAAATTTTTTTAGAATTTTCCGTAAGCTCCTTGAAATTATGATGCCCGCTTACAGGATCGCTCGAATCGCCCCCCCGGAAATTGCGCTCTCTTCCATTTCGTAAACACAGAAACAATACACAGCAAGCCCGTTTTGACGGCTCAAAACATATAGACACCCGATGAAGGTTTCGGTTTTATAACTCAACATAGCGCAGGAAATCAATCCCCCAAGAAATCGGGCAAAACAGGCGGTTTTCCACAGAAACAGGTGATGACGGACTCGACAGAATCCCGCCTGCCCGAAATTGCGATTTTTCTAAGAAACTCCCCTGCTTCAGGCGTGCGGAACCAGCTTTCTCCGTAGCGCTTTTCGAGAAAACCGCGCAGCACATGCGCGGCAGCCCATGCATTCAGGTAATCTAGAGCATAAAAATCGGGCTCCATGTCTATCAAATAGGCCTCGGGTTCATACATGAATCCGGTGGCCTTGTTAAGATGATTGCAATACGGTTGTGAATTCTTTATGTCGCCTTTTTCGTAGAATTCCTTTTCAGCTAAGAATTTTCCTATATAGCGCCTGATAAGACATAGTCGCTTCGAGCGAAAGAGCCGGATCAACACGTCCGCATCCGGCGGGGACATAGACGCCACTTCGGTCAACCACAAGCGATTGTCAATAAGCTCCATGAAAAGAAAAGCAAAAGTTTCGTCAAGAGCGGGCGAACGGTAAAGTCGCCTGTACTCTATCGGCAGATTCGGATCGAAATGGCTCAAGAAGAAAGCGTGACCCATTTCGTGCATGAGGGCTTCCACATCGATCAATCCACCCACCGGTTTCATGAGGACAAAGATCCGGCCCGGGATCTCTACCCCTATACAGATGCCGTCCGGATTCTTGGCCGGATCACCTGAAGTATCGAGGATGACATCATTACGCGATGACAAATCCAACCCAAGCGGCTTGAATGTTTTCAGGGCAAGCTCGTTGAGACGAGAAGCCGGAAAAATTCCATCGAATCGGCTGATACGAAGGAGATGCAATGCGTGGTATCGGCTGAGATTTTCGAAGGACCGCCCGATCTTTTCCGAGACCCAAGGAGTTATTCGCCGCAAATAAGTTTCAGCGGTGTCATCCAGGTACTGCTCAAAGATTCGGGCGTAGCCCGCAAAAGAGACCCCCTTTTTCGCCTCGTAATATTTTGTGTAATTATCAAAGCCAAATTTCTCGGTTACAGCTCGTATAGAGAGTTCGGTCATGCCGAGAAGTATCGGATTTATAATCCCTTTCAAATATATGGTCATCTCTTTTCGGATTTCTTCTCTTTTATTAAAATCCGACTGAGCTTGAAGCCAGTTTACTACTTCCAGGGCAGGAATTTTCTCAGATCCCACGTGCATTCTGCCTCGTTCCATGTAGAATCTCAGCATGTCGCCGAGCGAAGCCGTCTCTTGCACGAGGGCCAGGTCCATGCAACCGAACAGTATCCGCTCGATCCGCGCCTTCTCATCAGCTGTGTCAGCCTTCACCAAGGCTTCCCTCAAGAAGGTCTCAGTGCCTTCGGCGCCAGGAAGTGGATGCAACTGAAGGATGTCACTGGTCTTGAGAGCTGACGGAGTCCCCTGAAGCTGATCCACAGATAGTTTGGCTAGATCGCGATGAATTGCGTCGATCTGTTCAACAATTTTTTCTACCGTTAACTGATTCAAGATATTGCCTTTCGGGATTTGATTGGTCTCAAGTTATCCGTCAATTAGAGCTTATGAGGCGGTAATTTGCAAGTGCACGAATGCTCACTTGACATGGCAATTGCGGGATTCTAAGTTGACTTCATGCCACCACAACTTATGAGCGTTATCGGAATATTTATCATCCTGGCATTTTGTTTCGCCATTTCCCGAGACCGGCGACGTATCAGTTGGAGATTGGTATTCTGGGGTCTGGCCCTGCAATACTTTTTCGCGTTCCTAATATTGAAAACCTGGCCTGACCAGATCTTCGCGACGGCGCAAGCAATTTTTAACGGAATTGACTTCTTTTCCAGGCAAGGCGCCAAGTTTCTGTTCGGTTCGCTCACAGAAAACCAGGATTTTGTCATCCTGAGCATGGGTTCGGTCATAATTTTCGTCAGCTCAATGATGGCGATACTGAATTATCTGAGGGTGCTTCCCGCTATCATGTATGCGCTGGCCCGTCTGATGCAATGGACGATGCGCACGTCCGGAGCTGAAACGCTGTCCGTTGCCATGCAGATCCTGATGGGCATCGAAGCTGTCACCGGCTTGAAGATGGTTATCGGTCGGATGACTCGTTCGGAGCTTTTCACGGTCATGACGTCTTTTATGGCCAATCTCGCGGGATCGGTAATGGCTGTGTATGTCGGAGTGTACGGCGCCAGCGCAGGCCACATTTTGGCTGCCAGCGTGATGAGCGCTCCCGGCGCTCTGATGCTGTCGAAAATAATGATTCCCGAAACCGAGGCTCCGGAGACCGGCGAAAAGATAGAATGGAATGTCTTATTACCGCCTGAAAAGGGGATCGTCGAGGCGGCGGCCAACGGGGCTATGGACGGGCTGAAATTGGCTGCGTCAATTGCCTGCATCCTGTTGGCGTTTGTTTCCATAATCCACATGCTCAATGCGTTCCTCGGAATTTTCGGTACTTCTTTCGGACACTTGGGTGGCTATTTGTTCGCTCCGGTCGCTTACATCCTTGGCGTCCCGTGGGAAGACTGCATGAAGGCAGGCAACTTGTTGGCCACGAAAACCGTCTTCAATGAATGGCTCGCTTACAGCCGCATGAAAGAGATGGTCGATGCCGGAGAATTGTCAAGCAGAGCTGTGATGATAGTGACATATGCGCTATGTAATTTTGCGAATTTTGGTAGCTTAGCCATTCTTATTGGCGGTATGTCAGCGCTCGCGCCGGAACGCAAAGAAGAAATAACACACTTGGGAATGCTGGCGCTGTTATCGGGCCTCCTCTCAGGATTCATGACCGCAGCCGTCGCCGGAACCCTAAGCTCAGGCTGAGTCTGGGGAGAAGTAAGAGTTACTCAGGAGGAAAACTCTTTTGCAAAAGAGTTTTCCTCCTGAAACCTCCTTTCAGAAAACTCTTATATGGCTGCGGTGAAGTGAGGAAGTGTACTAGTGAATCGGAGCAATACGGCTTAATGTTCAATAAGTTTAGAGTTTTTTGGGAAGGGTTCGGGAAACCCTTTTTTGCACAAAAAAGGGTTTCCCGTGAGATTTTATCTTCTCTTCCCTCCTACCTCCCCCGCAAATTTCAGCGCATACATTTGGAGCTTACTAACAAGTGCAACTTTTCGTGCGCATTCTGTCCTGACTGTGTGATGACGCGGGACCGCGGGATCATGGAAGAGGACCTCGCGCGATCCGCTCTGGATCAGATTGCGGACCTGGACCTTGCGGAAAAGGTAACCTTCCACGTGATGGGAGAACCCCTGCTGCATCCACGCTTTTTCGAGATTCTGGACCACGCGGCGAGTCGCAAGCTCGCGGTGGGTCTGACTACGAATGGCGCGTTGCTGACTCCGTCGATCGTTCAGCGATTGGCGGAGAGAGACCTTTATCAAATAGACATTTCGCTGCAAACGCCGGATCGAGAGAGTTTCCTCGCCACCCGGGGGACTCGCATGGATTTCGACAAATACATAGATAGATTGCTGGAGCTGCTTGCGGCTTGCGCGGCTCGGCCTGAGCCTCCGATCTTTAAGATACGAATGATGACAACCCGCTTTGCGTCCGAGTTCCGTGAGAAACGGGGAATCCCCAATTTTATGGGCAGTTCAGACAAACTGCGCGAAACCGTTCTCCAATGGACCGAGCTTGTCCATCAGCGGCTCGGGATTCGGCCGGTAGAGCGGGAAGAGCTGATCAAGAGAGTCAACAAGATAAGCATACACGGTTGGAATGTGATCGAGATCAGCCCCAAGGTATTCATCGAAACCTACATACTCACCGATTGGGGAAATGCGTTCGCGGGCGATGAAATCGTAGAAAACCGCCACGGATATTGCTTCGGCATGAGGGACCATTTCGCGATTCTATATTCCGGAGACGTGGCGCTTTGCTGCGTGGATTTCGACGGCAAAACAGCGGTAGGCAATCTGAAAGACTCTTCTCTGCTCGACATCCTCAAGGGCCCGGAGTTGGAGCGCATTGTCAAGGGCTTCCGTCGAGGTCTTCTGCTGGACCCACATTGCCGCCGTTGCCTCGGGAGCGGCTCCCGCCTCGGCTCCTGGATCAAACCCGCCGCGTCAATTATCGGATTGAAGCTGTTGAAGCCGTTCTTCTACCGGAAATACAAGTTGTTTGATTAGAGCTCGGCTTACAGCGCAGGTCCCTTCTCCCTGACCGATGCCTATCGCTCGTCACCAATTGAAGGCTTGTCCCCGTGAAAACGGGGACCGGGGTCCAGTCGGCTTTCAAGATTCGGCTTTAGTGAAATGATGACAGACCGGTAATCATCTAGATCAGAAAAGGTTTATCGCACTAGGTCCGTTTGTGGAAGAAGAAATGACTTTCAGAAAGTGGACTGCCAGGGGGAAAACCCTTTTGCAAAAGGGTTTTCCCCCTGGACCCTCTTTCCGAAAACTCCTAAATGGTTGCAGAGTCGCCGTGAGACAGTGATAAGCTTGTCACCCGCACACGACTGAAAACTCATATTTAGGAGTTTTTGCCGGAGAGGGTGGGGGGAATCCGGCTTTTTGCAAAAAGCGGGTTCCCCCGCATTTTTCGCTTCTTTTCCGCCCTCGCTGCGGAGCAAAATAAACAATCCTTCGCCGAATAACAATCAATCTCCTGGATCAAAAATTCCAAGCCTGCTCATTAACTTGTTTTTTGGTTCCTATCTAAATGGATTTGTGGTATAGGAAGCTATCCTACTCATAATTCTTTTCAGCGCCATTCGAGTGCATTTTCGGGGTCCGTGCTCTGCTTCGCAGACCAAGACGGATCCGTAAGAAAAGGGGGGAAATCAGCATGACGTCCCCGCAATTTCCTCACTCAGCCCCCAATTCAAGATTGGAGCGCATACATGGAGTACAACCTGCTTGAGAAGGAGTGGATTCCCGTTCTGTGGAACGATGGGAAGTTCGGTCGTGTCGGCATCAGGACAGCATTAACGGAGGCGGGCCGTATCCGCCAGATAGCCGCGAGCAACCCGATGGACAACGTAGCGCTGCTGCGACTTCTCCTTGCGGTGCTGTGGTGGTGTAAGTCAAACCTGACCGACGAGGAACGAAACACGCTGGAAAGTGCCGACGGCATCAAAGATGATTGGCTCGAAAAGATGGATCTACACAAGGAGAAGTTCGATTTGCTCGGCGATCCCTACCGCTTCTATCAGGATCGACAACTTTTGGACGACATTCTGAAGGCCAAGCAGAGTGACTGGGACAAGAAACAAGAAAAACGCAAAAGCTCGAAACCATCCAAGACTCCTCGCCCAGCGGCATTGACAGACGATGATTACCGTCCGATTGGCGACCTACTCCAGGAGCTTCCGACCGAGACCCAGATCGCACATTTCCGACACGTCCGAGACGGGAACTATGGCCTCTGCCCGTCCTGCTGTGCGATAGGCATAGTCCGTCTCTCCGCTTTTGCCAATGCCTACGGGCATGGCAAGTACACTGCAGCCGTTAACGGTCCCACACCAGCGTATGCGATTCCAGAGGGATGGACTCTTTTGCAAACGCTTATGCTGAATTGGCCTGAAAAGATCACTATAAGGCGTGAACCCCCGTGGATATGGAACCAACCACCTAGCCAGGAGGAATTGGATGAAATAACCGTATTCGCTTGGCGGTCTCGTCGCCTTTGGCTGGGTAACCGCGGCAGCCTGGATGAGCCTTGCGCGTACTGTGGCGAGCGAGCGCATCTTATCAGGAAAATGGCCTTTAGCGGGAACTGGAGGCCACCTATCCAAACTAAAGGAACGCAGAAGAAGTTCTGGAATCAGGACCCCCACCTCATTCTCGAGCAGATGTCAAGTAAGAACAAGGGAGCGGAGGATTCTGACGACGAAGACAAAGATCAAGAGACTAAGGTGCTTAGTGAGTCTTCGACGAGCACTAGCAGGACAGTTACTACCCTGGGATTTCCCATTCCAGCTTCTCGTGTCACGGCCCACACGCGATTCTGGAGACGAGCACACTCAGCCATCCTATCGCACGCTCATCCCCGTCGTTTCCGCACCATGCCCCTGCGGATCAACATTGCCGGGCCTGCGGCGAACAAAGGGCTGTACCAGGATGCCACCAATATTTCTTTGCCTGCGAATTCAGCCGATTCGGAGGCGCAAGCGAGAGTTGTCCTGGATTTGATAGCTGGGATCACAAGCCAATTGATCAAGCTTCTGAGACAGAGTACGCCAAACAAGGATCGCCAGCATCCCAATCGACGAGCTGCTCTTGATGCCTTGTCCCCTGCCCTTGAAAAGCGCTTAAGTCAAGTCTTCTATAATTTTGCAAAGAGTCCGACATCAGCGTCAGGGGTCGCACAAGTTCCTACCGAATCATGGTGCTCTGAATTGATCCAGCAATTGACTCCAATCATTGATGCGGTGGTAGTGACATCCACTCCCGGGTCTCCCCTGCGCCGCCGCGAAGCCGCGGAATTGGCAAGAACGCTACTTGATCGAGAAATCCGGAACTTGGTTAAGGAAATACAAAAACAGATCGCATTCGCCAAGAATAAACAAACATAGGACTACTACAGAAGGGGAAGGGGATGACTCGAACTGAAGAATTCATTGGACGGCTCCAAGCGCTCAAGGAAGGTGACCGCTCGCGACTACGCAAGCTCGCGGGAAAACCCTTGGACGAGTCAGTACAGGGCTTTGATCTGTTCACCGGCCTCTGGTGGCCGTTACGGCGAAACAGTCCACGAGCGCCAGAGCGCCGAAGCGCCTGGCTGGTGGCGATTCTTTATGGCGCCTTCCCGTTGCCGGACGTGCGGCATGAGGAGAACCAGCTAGCGCGGTTGCTAGGAGGGCGCGAGAAGGCCATGGCAAACGATTTCGACCGCGAACGATTCCGCCTACGGTTTGACGTCCTGCTGCAATTACAGCTGTCCCGCTTGGAACCTCACCTTGGCTGGGCTTTGTCCGTCATACACAAAGCGGTCGGTCAGAACCACGTCAACGGACTTGATTGGGTTCGACTGCTGGATGATCTTCGGCTCTGGGTAACAGGAGTTGATAGCCAAGATAGAGACCAGAAGCGTAGCGAGCGTGACATACGCGATATCTGGGCCGAGGATTACTTGAATGCTGTTCACCAATCCGAAAGGAGGAAATAAACATGCTCATTGAAATTCACATGATCCAGAACCATAGCCCGTCGAACCTGAATCGGGACGATTTGGGCGCGCCCAAGACGTGCATTTTCGGCGGTGTCACGCGGGCTCGAATTTCCAGCCAGTGCCTCAAGCGTAGCATACGCAATCCAGCCAACCCGGATGACGCTCACAAACATAATGGCGCGTCGTTCGCCGAAGCCCTCGCGGGGCACACAGGCTGGCGGACCAAATTCTTTCCTCATTTAGTTGGCGAGCAGCTCAAGGCACAGGAAAAGCTCGGTATTGTGCAGACCGAGCGAATCCCAGAGGATGAATGGGCCGCCATTGTAGCCGCCTGCACAGTAGTCGCCCAGAAAGCCGGCAGGGAAACTAAAGAAGAGACTGCAAAGGAAGACGCCGATCCCCGCTATGCGACGAAGCAGCTTATTTTTCTCAGTCCGCGTCATGCGGCTGAGTTTGTCAAGAAGCTTACCAAGCTTCGCGGATCAGACATAGAGAGCTACAACTACTTTCAAGATCCTCGAGTGGTCTTTACCACGCTGCTGGAAGAGGAACTGGGCAAGACCGTGCCCGATGACGAATATCGCAAGAGGGCAGCTAAGAATGGATGGCTAATTGTCAAATATCCGCATCGGTGGCAAACCCTAAATGAATGGGTTAGCAAACAGGCGATTAGGCCATCCGACAGCGATGAGACAAAGTCAGAGGGTGACAACACTGAAACCCCGCAACGTAAGGAGAGACCGGGTCAAGAGCAAGCCAAGTTCTTGGCGCAGACTCTAAGTGACATGATATCACAGGCACAGGGTGACAAGGCTACTAGAGAGCTCCTTGACGATCTTCTGAAGGCCAAGGCACAAAAAAACAAGAAATGGCGAGGAAGATATTTGGAAGGTCCAATCGAAGATGAACGCAAGAAACCAGATCACTATCAAGACTTTCAGCGAGAGCTGCGGTCTGCGACTGGTCCCACAGCTGTTGACATTGCTCTTTTTGGCTGCATGACCACATCTGACTATTTCGAAGATGTCGAGGCAGCCATGCAAGTTGCTCACGCGATTTCCACCCACGCAGTGGTCAATGAGAGCGATTACTGGACGGCAGTGGACGACTTGGCCAGAACCCAAGCCAGTGCGCATCTCGGCGAGACGATATTCAATTCCGCGTGCTTTTACAAGTACTTCTGCCTCGATTGGGATCAATTTGTGCGCAACCAAGCAAGACGACAGTGAAGACATGCTGGAGTGGAAGAAGAACCACAACGACTGGTCTGACAAACTCAAGCCGAACGCCGAGAAACTTGCCGCGTGCACAGTTGGGTATTTCATCCGCGCTGCCGCCCTGAGCACGCCCAGCGGAAAGCAGAACAGCTTCGCTGCCAACAACGAGCCGTGTGGCATTCTCGTCGAGATAAAGAAAGACGCGAAGATACCGACCAACTACGCCAACGCGTTCGCCGAGCCCGTCGAGCGGATTGGTAAACCGGATGACGATGCGGCCGACGAGAAAAGCATCGAAGGACGCAGCGTCGCTTGTTTGGCGGACCACGTGCGTGCGGTCAGGAATGCTTACGGCATCGAATCAAGATTGCTCTGGTACAGCCCTAAGCTCTGGCGATTCCCTCTCCAGTATTGGGAGCGGTCCACGGATGGCAAGAAAACCAATGCGAAGCTCCTGACAGGAGATCGATTCGAGTTCCTGGGCGGGGAAGGCGGACAGCCGAAAAGCTTGGTCAACGCAGTTGTGGAAGCTATTGGCTTCGAATGGTCGAAGATTATACACGTCGGCAAGAGCTCAACAAAGGAGTCTCCAAGATGAGCGGCAGCGACAATACAACCTTGTTCTTGCGCCTGGAGGGTCCACTTCAGGCTTGGGGTGACAATTCGAAGTACGTCGTACGCCGAACACTGGAAGCCCCAACGAAATCCGGCATCGTCGGGTTGATCTGTTGCGCTATGGGGCTCAATCGTCAAGAAACCGTTCGGGAACCCATCGCGTCGACCGCCTTGCGAACGCTGGCCGAACGACTTGTGCCGGAAAAGGATGTCGATGACAAAAAGATCGACCGGACAGTCCTACGGCTTTTAAACAAGCTGCAAATGGGCGTCCGCATCGATCGAGCCGGGGTGCGGTGGTGGGATTATCACACCGTCGGCGCCAAGGTCGGATTGCTACAGGCTAAAGGAGGTATCAAGCGCACAGGTGGATCAAACGGACCGATTGAAACGCTCATCAGCCGCCGAGAGTACCTGTGTGACGCAAGCTTCTTAGTCGCGCTTCGAGGCGACGGAGGCCCTATCAGTGAAGTGGCCAACGCGTTGGCGAAGCCAAAGTGGTCTCTTTTTCTGGGACGCAGGTCCTGCCCCCCATGTGTACCGATACTCGTCACGAAAAGAAATAATGGCAACCGCAAAGCCGACATAGAAGACTTCAAGAGCCTAGAATTGGCGTTGGAGTCGCGGGCCTGGTACCCGCGCACTAAGAGGGACACGCCACGCGATGAAAAACGGAAACCGCTGAAGAAGTTAGCCTTAAATTGCCTTGTCGAATGGCCACCGCGCAACGGTGAAATCGCCCCCGCCGATGCCGAGGTCTGGTACGATGCGCCAGCATCGTTCAACCCCCCGGTCCATGAACCTCGGCTAGTGCAGCGCAAGCACATTCAAGTTCTGGTCGGCGTCCCAATCCAGAATAGGACGCTGCCTCCACCGCGTCCGCGGGCCGACTACAACAACACGGAATACAAGAAACGCCGCCAGCAGCGCTTGGAGTCTGATTACGGCCTCTGCGTTTTTTGCAAGTCGCCTGCCACGACGGTGCAACACGTTACGTATCGCCGGGCAGGCGGCAATGAAGAACCGGAAGATCTGCGTGGGCTCTGTCGGCTCTGCCACGACTCTGTGACCATGATCGAATACGGCCTGGGTATGGGTATGGATCGGATTAACCCGGAAGAGCCGTGCTGGCGCAGCCAGATCATTCGCAAACGCCAGGAAATAATCGATTTCCGCTCGCTGGAAACCCGACGTCGACACCTGAAACCCGAGGAGGTGGAATGATGTATCTTTCAACGCTGCTCATTAACGTCGGCAACAACCCCGACCGACCGAGGCCGGGCCGATTGTGGCTACGCAATCGCTACCGGGTTCACCAACGACTCGCGATGGCCTTTCCAGCCGATGAACGAAAAGATAGCGATCCTGGATTCCTAACACCTTATGAGCCCGGACACTTTCCCGAACAACGTCACATGGCCGATGCATTTTGCTATCTGCCTGAAAGATGTGAAACCGCGGCTGATGCTGCTCATCTGGCGCAGGTCCACACCCAGCGCAGCGCCGGTGCTGGATTCTTGTTTCGTGTGGACCCGATGCCAGGTGGGCGAGCAATGATTTTGGTTCTTTCCCATCTGAAACCCGATTGGCACTACGCATTTGGGCTGATTCCGGGAGGAGCCGATTTACTGACCGGATCACCCATCGGAAATGCCGGCTATCTCTTGGCTGCTCCGCCTGACGAACCGCGGCCTCTTCAGATCTCATTGAGTTTGGGTGCGAGGTTTCGTTTCCGCCTCACGGCCAATCCGACCAAAAAAACAGGTACGCCTGCGAAACACGAACGCATAATGATGGAGGAACAGGGAACAAAAGATCCTAAGAGAAATGGGCGACGCGTTCCGGTTCGTCCCGAAGCTTACGGTCAATGGCTTGTCACCCGAAGCGAAATCCATGGATTTGGGCTTGTAGAGCCTCTTGAAGACACCCTTCTTACTGAGGCCGGATATGTGTACGTCAACAAAACTCACGATTCCGGCAAAGGCCAACGTCTGCGAAGCGTGAACTACGAGGGTCTTTTGGAAATTGTCGACGTGGAGCGGTTCCGAAGTGCCCTCCTCTCCGGCATTGGCCCTGCGAAGGCGTTCGGATTTGGGCTTCTCTCTATAGCGCCTGTTAACTCCTGATCCAAGGAGAGGCATATGAGAATTCAAGATCTGCACATCTTGCCGAAATTCAGGGATTGTTGGAGCTATCTGTACGTCGAGCACTGCATCATCGAACAGGAAGACAAGGCCATCGCGATCATGGACGCGAGCGGGAAGGTTCCGGTCCCGTGCGCCACGCTTTGTCTGCTGATGCTCGGACCGGGCACGAAAATCACTCACGCGGCGATCACGGCGCTCGCTGATAACGGTTGTCTGGTCTACTGGTGCGGCGAAGAGGGCGTCCGATTCTATGCGTGCGGAAATGGGAAAACTCGAAACGCGGATAATCTCATGCGGCAAGCCAAACTCTGGGCTGACAGCCGCTCACGCCTGGATGTGGTCATGAAGATGTATCGGATGCGCTTCGATGAGACGCTGGATGAATCGCTCGAATTGCCGCAAATACGCGGGAAAGAAGGCATCCGAGTGCGAGAAGCCTATGCTCGGGCCAGCCGTGAGACAGGAGTTGAATGGAAGGGACGCTCATATAGTCGAGATTCCTGGCATTCCTCAGACCCGGTGAATAGAGCGCTCTCCGCCGCAAACAGTTGCCTGTACGGCATTTGCCAGGCCGCGATTCTGGCGCTGGGCCTGTCGCCTGCGCTCGGGTTCATCCACACGGGCAAAATGCTGTCGTTTGTTTACGATGTGGCCGATCTGTACAAGACTGATGTGTCCATACCTGTGGCCTTTCGAGTGGTGTCCGAAGAGTCTGATCATCCGGAGACCAGGGCTCGTAAAGGTTGTCGGGACATATTCAGAGACCGACAAATGCTCAAGAAGATGGTCTCCGACATTCAGTTTGTCCTGGACCTTCAGAAGGACAAGCGTTTGGACCAGAGCTGCCTTTTCGATTCTGACGCGGCGCTGCCGGGAGCGCTGTGGGACCCGGTTGAAGGCTCGGTGGACGGAGGTCAAAATTTCGGCGTGTTGGCCACGGATGGAGACGGAAATGGTAGTCCTGATACTTGAGAAGGTCCCGACGGGCCTGAGAGGTGAGCTTTCGCGCTGGATGCTCGAACCGAAGGCCGGAGTGTTCGTGGGCAGCATGTCCGCTATGGTCCGTGATCGGTTATGGGAGAAGGTTTGCAAGGATTGCCGGGGCGGGAGTTGCGTGATGATTCATGATTCAAATAAAGAGCAGGGGTTTGCCATTAGAACGGAAGGCGAGGCCAGGCGCGGAGTAGAAGACTTCGAGGGTCTTTTTCTGATCCGAGTGCCGTAATGACGCTAGTTTCGTCAGTATTGTCCCCACGCACGTGGGGGTGAACCAGGCTGGTGAGTAGTTCCCAGTAGGGCAGTTTCTATTGTCCCCACGTACGTGGGGGTGAACCAGTGCAGAAGGCTGTGGGCCATGTCCTGGAAGAATTGTCCCCACGCACGTGGGGGTGAACCGTCGATCCGATACCATCGAGCGAGCTGTACGCGATTGTCCCCACGCACGTGGGGGTGAACCGACTCTCCGTCCTCGAGCATCTGAGTCGCTGTTTCTAGGCGCCGTTTCCGGCGGGTCTCCAGAGCGAAGTCAGGCTGCGCCGTTCGTAGCGGAGGAGATCCGCCGGAAACGTAGAGGCGTCTCGCTGCCTACCACAACAACCTTTTATGCCATGTAGGGATCAGGCGAGATGAGGAATTTCACAGCTGCAGTGGAAAGGCGCGCCGATAGCGGGTTGTGGTTGGTTACGCGCCAGGATTTCCGGGAGCGCACTCGCAAGCCGTGACCTTGGATGAACTTAATGAAAATCTCAGGGAAGTCATAGAGACGCTTCTAGAAGAGGGTGGACCCCGGAATATATAGATCAAAAAGTTACGAGCGTCCCCTAATCTTGGACGAACCAGTCACGTGGTTCGCCCGCCTCTTCTCCATGAGGCTGAATTAACCTCCTAACAATGCGAATATGGTATCTTCATCGAAAAGGACGGGTCCTCCACCTGGCGGCCCTCCGATTTCCGCATGCCCCCACCGCAAATCGCGGCATCCTTGAATTCCGGTGAACTGCAAACAACGCGTTTTACGTCCTCTTTGTGAAATGACACAAATCGGGTGAAATCATCATCCAGGTTGCCCTGCACGGGGCTTGGCTCGTGCTGACGGCGTCGTATATCGTGCTCGTCCAAGAATTTTTTCATGGGTCGGTCCTCTCTTATCGTCTGAATTTGTCTTGAAAGCCCATAATTTCAAGTCCATTTTGCTGAGCTTTCAATATATTCGGATGCAAAATCAGCGCGGGGGATTCGCGATTCAAGATTTCTCGCGCAGAGGACCCTGGTTTGATGATAATTAGTATTGGAGTTTTGGGGGAGAGAGTGTGGACTTTTATTACAGAAAAAGAGGTCCCTCGGAACATCTTTCAATTACCAGCGCTTCCGATACAGTCAATTTCTCTGTGCGCCTGCCGCGAGCCCGAACCGCCTCTATTTCCATGGCGGCCATCTCTCGATAAAATACCGATCTATCAATTTTCGCTTCAGGATTTTGTCCGCTAAAGGTTTCCTCGAACTTGTTGCATCCTCCGCTTTGCGCTTCAGAACCGTCCGGTCGCGTAAAGACATGTGGTATCCCGGCTAATCGGCAGATCATGGGCCGGTATTCATACAGTATGCACGCGCCCGCGAAATTCAGGGCGCAGACAGCGGTCCTGTAACGATCGCCGTGAGGCGCTTCGCGCTTGGCGTCAACAATCCACCGGGATCTTGTCAGAATCTCGGATTGCAGAGAAGGTTCCAGCATCTTGAAACCGAATCTTACATAAGAGATCTCGATGAAAGTATGAAGGGTTAGGTCCACGGAGCAGCAAATGACACCATTACAGCCCTCACAGGTCAAGCCAATCTTTTCCGCGGCCGCGGCATAGGCGGAATCAATTTTGCGATAAAGCTCCCTGATACGAGGTACCAAATTTTCCCCAGTGAACATTAATTGCAGCTCCGTCGGACAATAAGGGCGTTTCAAAAAGTAGAGGCGCTTCGCGAAGTAGGGGCGGTTCGCGAACCGCCCCTACTCTCCGTCTTACATCGTTTTGGATCTCGATCACTGCCAGCTTATGGCCTCTTCCGGGCACGTATCGATAGCCTCCTGGATTTGGTCCTCGGAGCAAGCGGTTTGGCTTGTCACATGGGCCTTTTCCGTTTCCTCCTTCAGCTCGAAACAGTCTTCGGCTATGGCCGCGCATGTACCGCAGCCGGTGCATTTTTCTTCGTCGACAGCTACTGTCTTTGCCATAGTCTCTCCTTTCGATCCGGTTGCGCGATTTTCGCGCGCAGAATTCAGCGTGTTGATCATGTGACCATTACATCTTCCCGTTTTTTCAGTCAACCCCTATTGTTAGGTACCGCTGGGTCCTTTAGCTGGACAGGGTGAAAGTAAATGAACCAAACGTGAGACAATTGTGGGGCAGGCTTTCCAGCCTGCCTTTTCTTAAGTGTTCGTGACGGCAGGCTGGAAAGCCTGCCCCACAAAAGCAGTTTGCACGGTGACAGACAGGTCTGATTCTTCCTGAAAATTTTGAGATGCGCGTGCGCAGACTTTTTTGCTATAGTGGCGCTAATCGAGGATTTGCTTGCTTTGGCGCTGAATGTTATATTTCTTTTTGCGTAACCGGGAACCGCGGGGAAGCTTATGTTCATTATAGGAAACTTTATTTCAGCAGTGGCCGGAGTGCTGGACATTGTGCTCACGATTTATATGTGGATAGTCATAATAGCTGCGCTCATTTCATGGGTGAACCCCGATCCGTATAATCCTATAGTTCGCTTTCTATACAGCGTGACCGAGCCGGTTTTCGGTATGGTGAGGCGTCGCCTTCCTTTCCCTCCTATGGGCATTGATTTTTCACCGCTGATAGTCCTTTTGGCCATACTCTTCCTGCAGTTGTTCCTCGTGAAAACATTGCATCAAATAGCCGTGAGTTTGCAGTAAGAACATATTCAATAAGCTTTGGGGATTGCATGTGGGGCAGGCTTTCCAGCCTGCCGTTTCTTAAGTGTTTATGATGGCAGGCTGGAAAGCCTGCCCCACAATCTAAAGAATGCTCCGGCATGTATATCGAAGAACAAGAAGGCGGCGTAATCCTCACGGTAAAGGTGATTCCGGGCTCGTCGAGGAACGCGCTCATACAGGGCGCCGGCGACAAGTTAGTCATAAAGCTGACCTCTCCACCCGTTGAAGGTAAGGCAAACAAACAACTGATGAAATTCCTGAGCAAGAAATTGGGAGTCCCGCCTTCGTCGATCAGCATCATGCGCGGAGGCGCGTCGCGGGAGAAGATTTTGTTCATAGCCGGCGCCGATGGAGCGGCGGTGAGGAAGAAACTGGAATCAGAGTGGAAATAGTTGATAGAGGAGAGGTCTGTTGTGGCCCGGTTCCAAGAGTCGACGGCGCTTTCAGTCCCCCTTTATGAAAGGGGGATACAGGGGGATTTTATGAGGCTTCCTTACAGCAAAGGACTCAAACCTTTTGCGAGGGAACTTCGCAAGAACATGACCGACGCGGAAAGGCGCGTATGGGGCAGAATTCGAAGAAAGCAACTGAATAGCCGTCAATTCTACAGACAGAAGAACATTGGCAACTATATAGTGGACTTCTACTGTCCCGCAGCAAAGTTGATTGTAGAAATTGATGGTGGACAACATTATTCGGAAGACGGGCTTCGGAAAGACAAGGACAGAGATAACCGTCTGACGAGTCTAGGGCTTAGAATCTTGCGGTTCAGTGACAGAGAAGTCTTCGAAAACATTGAAGGGGTCCTCGAAACTATTTGTGAGTATTTGTGATTGAAAATCCTCCTGTACTTAAACATTAAAGCAAAAATCCCCCTGTATCCCCCTTTATAAAAGGGGGACAAAGCCGCCTTTAAAAAGTGGGACTTTTCAAATCCTCCCTTTGCTAAAGGGGCGCCTCGTCATAGCCCCCCTTAGTAAAGGGGGGTATGGGGGGATTTGTCCCTAACGCTGGAAAAACGCTCACTTAGAATAAGGACTTTGAATTCTTTCCGCGTGGTCTGCCTTCTCTGCGGTGATGGTTTTTCTATCCGCCTATCCGACATTTTTTCTTCCCTCCGAAACTTTTCTCAGGTATGCTTCACGAAAATTCCATCTCAGTGGAAACTAAAGAGACGGCTTTGCATCCTCTAAATCTCCCTTTGTTAAAGGGGGATTTAGGTGGCTTTTCAATATGTTGAAACAAATCCCCCCGTACCCCCCTTTTAGAAAAGGGGGGAAAGTGGAGGGGCCTTGGCGCATGGGGATTTGAAAAGTCCCCCTTTGTTAAAGGACGACTTAAGGGGTTTATCAATATGGCCGTGTGTGGGTCTTACATAGGAACGAAGGCAGTGTTCGAGTTCCGCAATTTAGGCTGCGTTTTGGGACGCAGATTTTTCTTGACACTGCCTGTCGGCTGATGTTACAAGGATGTAACCAAAGAAGTCTGTAAAAGACGAAAAGGCTGTGATAGGCCGCACGGGAATGAGGCCAAAGCGCCCCTTGATCTCTAACGGATCCAGGAGATTGAGGGGGGCAGGGCTTGTACGCGGCAAAGGTTATTGACAGAAGTCTGAACTGCCTTCGGGCGATGTTTTGATGATTCTATGTGGATTGGGAGGAAGAGATGAAAAAAGTTAGGATGGTTTTGTTGGCAGGGCTGCTGATCGCAGCGCTTTGCGCGCCCGCCCACGCATGGGAATTCGCCATGACGGGTAACTATGAGTGGGATTATTTCTACCATTCCCAGGGACCCAATGGGTTCTTCGGCGCGCAGGGTGTGCTGAACCCGGCGCTCGCAGGTACCGCATTGAATTGGTGGGGCGCGAATTTCTGGGCAGGCGCCAGACTGCTTAGTGGCGACCAGTTGGGGCTTGTCACCGGGTTGGACGCGAACGCCCAGTTCATGAGGCAGACGTTCAATCCTGAGATACGCGTCAACCCCGCCGTCAGGCTCAGGGGCCAGTATATTATAGGCTCCTGGCAGCAATACAGCGGCGGTCCTGCGGCTTTTGGAGGCAACCTGGCCCATGCGAGTTCATTCTATTTGAATCAGCAGACGGGCTCCGCCATTACCAGGCCGATAGACACCGGTTTCTGGAACCTGTGGTGGGCGACTGCCCAAACTCCTTGGGGCATTCTTGTTATCGGCAAAAGGCCGTTTGCATTTGGCACGGGCTCGATGGCCGACGGCGAGCACACGGTGTGCTCGGAAAGTTTAGCCATCGTCGCGCCGTACGGCCCGCTGCGTATCGGAGTCTTTGCTTATCCTTGGAGACAAAACGTCTTTATTGACAGTCAACGAAACCTCACAGGCGCCGGCGTAAATCAGCTCGGGCAAATCGCCACGAATACGAGCGGCGGAGGGGGCCCCAAGTTGTGGGATACGAGTGGTGTCAGGCTGCAATTGCCGCAGATGGGCGCATTCGTTACGTACTCTAACGGTCCTCTGGATGCGGGAATAAGCTACGAGCATTTCCAGAACCATAATGGGCCTGGGATGTCGGCTGCCAATCAATCTATAGCGGCCATCGGCGTACCCACGATCGACGCGTCGATCGAGGACGGCCTGCTCTTTGCGAAGTACAACAACGGCAGATTTTTCTTTAACGGTCAGTTGGCCTGGTGGCGGTGGATGAATCGCTTCCAGCCTCCGCCTATTGGTCAGCGGACGGCTTCCGCTCTCACCGCTCTCGGCCTCGGCGATCCTTATCAGCCGACCAACACAGAGGGATGGGAATTTGATACCGAGTTCGGTTTGCTGTGCGGCCCCAGCAAGGTCAGCTTCCTTTATGCCTTTTTCCCCGGTCCGGATCGGCGAAACGGCATCTGGATCAGCCGCAGCGACTGGAATAACATCGCTCTCGGTCATGTGCCCGGCAACTGGGCCCTATTCCTGCCGTACAGCTACCTGATGGGTTATACGTACGGTTCCGGTCTGCAGTTCGTGAATGGTCGCGGCGAAGGCGGCTTCACTGACGCAACCGTTGTGGCCTCGAGACTCGATTACGCAGTGGCGGCCAACCTGAATTTCAGCGCGTCATTCATATGGGCGTGGAGGAATTCGGGCGCCTGGCCGTGGGGCACCTTGAGCATCACAGGTGGTAATGCCGCCGCCAATGCGGCGCTGCCGTTCGGGCTGCCAAACTTGGCCCCGGTAGTAGGAATACCATTTGCCGGACTCGGAGTTGGTCCCCAGAACGCAGGAGCTGTCAGGGCTCCGAACATCCCGGACAACAACCTGGGTTGGGAAGTCACTACAGGTGTGGACTGGAAGCTGCTCGAGGGATTGACCATGAACCTGAGGGGCGCATATTGGCAGCCTGGTGAGTGGTTCAAGTTTGCTTGCGTTGACAAGGCCCTTGTTACGACAGTAGTTGGTACGACGCTCGTTCCAGCCCTTGGGGACGGAGCCGCCATCGGCTCAGCTTGGGCCGTGAATCCCGCGAAAACGATTGACCCGATCTGGGCCTTCACCGGGGCCTTGAATGTAGATTTCTAATCAATAATCAAGATAAACCGCAAAAAACCCGGAGGGCTAAGGCCTTCCGGGTTTTTTTTCGTCCGATGGTCTTTGTTCCGACTTTTGTTAAAACAGAGGGAAGACCGTATGCTTCAAAATGACTCTTTGTGGTCTGAAGGATGTGAACTCCCCCTTTTCTAAAGGGGGATACAGGGGGATTTATGCGTCTTCCCTACAACAAAGAACTCAAACATTTTGCCAGGGAACTCCGGAAGAATATGACTGACGCGGAAAGGCGCGTATGGATGCGAATCAGACTGAAGCAACTGAAGGGCCGTCAATTTTACAGGCAGAAGAACATTGGAAACTACATTGTGGATTTTTACTGCCCAGCAGCAAGGCTGATCATTGAAATCGACGGTGGCCAACATTACTCGAAAGACGGGCTTCGGAGGGATAATGTTAGAGATGCGTATTTGGCAAGTCTTGGGTTCAGAACCATCAGGTTTACTGACCGAGAGGTTTTTGAGAACATTGAGGGGGTTCTCGAAACGATTTGTGAGTATTTGTAATCAAAATCCCCCTGTATCCCCCTTTAGAAAAGGGGGACTTATTACGCCCTATTTCAAAGGAAGGCATGGGGGATTTTGAATCGCTTCTTGGCGCCTGAGCGATGGTGGTCCAGTGCCCGCCATTATGCTGGCACGTCGACGGAGTCGAGCCCGGGGTTGCCAGCGGTCTGTCCTCTGAGTGAAGCGCTGTTCATATCTGAAAATGTGAGCCGAAACGAGGCCACGCACTGCTGGACAAGCCAGCAGTGGCGCCCAACCAGTGGCATGGCCAATTAATGTTGGGTATTGTTAGCCGCTCTTCAAAGCCTGTGGCGACGGCTGGTCGAGGGGAAAGAACACGGCCGGAAGCGTTGGTGTGTGCCACTGCTGGCTTGTCCAGCAGTGCGACACCTGGCCTCCGGCCGGACAGGATGTGGGGAGCTGCGGCCGAGGTCTAGAGGTCGTCGAAATCGAATTCAACCTCGCCGTCGCAAAAATCGTCTTCCAAGTCGAGGGAGGATAACAAATCGGCGGATCGGCCCTCCAGAGGGTCCTCAAAGTCAGCGAGCGCATCGGCCAGGGATTCGTCGTCCATTCGGCCGATATAATAATTAATATTGTGTGAGTGAGGCATGCGAACTCCTCCCGGTTTGGGTTTGGCGCCATCGCTTGGCAACTGAAAATACTAAAACATAACAAAAGACTATTGTCAATACTTAAAGTAATACATTAGGAAAATGATGGAGCCAAACACCGAGGGAGGTAGCGCCGGCTGGAAAATCCCCCTAAATCCCCCTTTATAGAAGGGGACATCTGAAATCCCCCCTTTACTAAAAGGTTCGGGCAGATTTTGGGCCGTGTGGCGCCCTCGCAATGACAGAGAACTCTCCTCCGCGCTTTCCGCGTTCTCTGTGATGAAGAATTGATATCCGCTCGCGGGAGGGGCAGGAGGCCGGTCCTACTCTTGGAGGTTTCCCCTGGAGAGGATCAATCGGAAAAGTTTAGGGGCGATGGTACGAGAGTGTTGAGGATTGAAATTGTCATCCATCTCTCGGATTTCATCGAGCTTTACAGGTCTTTTGAAAGCTCTGTACCAATGAAATTTGATCACGAGCGCGTTTCCTGATTTCGGAGGAGTCCCGCCGGTAGGTGGGGCGCCTGTGTCATCAATCTCCTGCTCGCTTACATGAGGCATGTCATCCCCGAGCTTCTTCACATCCTCCATGTACCAATCTCCAACCCGCGCGTGACCGACGGCGCCGATTCTATTCACGTAGAACAACATTGACAAACCCTTACGGATACCGGCCGCGCCGGCTGGGTCGCCAACAGCTATGGCGCCTTGTGGCAGAAATGTCGGCCTTGTCATTGATGATATTCCAGCTCCGAAGAGGGTATCCTGGCGATCATCTGTGATTGGCAGCTCGACAATTTGTATGGCCCTTTTCTTCTCAAAATGGAACAGAAGGGGCCTTTCATGTCGAGCGTAAATCTGTAGGGGATAAAAGAGATTTTCCAACTCGTGCCATTCCAGGACTCTTGCGGGAGGATGAACGATTATATCCCGGCCCAACCTGGTGATCCTATGCCAGAAACCGAAACTGAAGGGTGGCCTGCATTCCGCCCTGACCCTGTAGCTGAATCCTTCCGCTTCGTTCCTCAATTCATAGCCCAATCCGACGAGCACCTGCCGAAGAAAATCGATGATCTCAGAATGATGAATGGCACGGTATAGAAAGTGCTTACAGAACCTTAGATCGGGCTTGTGGTCAACGCCACAATCGGACGCAATCCCTTCAAACATGAAACCGCAAGCGCGGAAGCATTCCGCGAACCCGGAAGCGACTGTCTCCGGTATGCGCGTGCTTGCTCTTTTAATGCCCATTTCCGCCCACTCGGTTATTTGGCGCCGCAAAAAGCCTGTGGCCGCAATCCGATCAGACGGCTCAGGGCCGATTCCGAAGGCCAGTATCCTAACGTGATCAGAGGATTCTTGCTTCCACACGCTAACACATTTCACGACCTTTTCGATTTCCGCTATTTCGCAATTTAGGTTTTGTGGCCCATCAGAGACGCAATTTTCCACGAGATCAAGTATACTGGCTTCATTATCGGCCCATGGCCGGAGGAGATCGGTAATATTTGCCAAATCGCTATTCAGAGCGGGCCGGAGAATCACTTTCATCATGATCCTTGCGCTAAAGAATGATGAATGCCATAAAAAGCTGGGAGGCGGAAATCCCGCCGGGAAACTTAAACAGTTGTCGAAAATTCTGTCCGAATGAAGCAGGCCATCGGCGGTCATCGACCGTCATTCCCGCTTCCGCAGGAATGACGAAACCTCACTCTCGCAATCGGACAAAACTTTTGGCAATTGCACTAGACCAAGCCCTGCCTTATGGTTTGTCGAGGACAGGGTTCCCGAATTAACAATGCAATCTCATGATATTGAAAAAGAAGGGAAAGTTCAACAGTTAAGATGGTAAACTTTCTGACGTCATATCTTGTGGTTGGCTCCAAGGGAATGTTGGGCGCTCAGTTGCTCAAGCTGCTTGCAGAATCGCGCATTGAGAGCGCGGGAGTAGACATTGAGGAAGTCGACATCACGCGATTACCTGCCGTGCTGAACGCCATTGAGGCGCTAAGGCCCCGCATGATAATCAATTGTGCGGCAATTACAGATGTGGAGGGCTGTGAGTCGGCCCCCGATCTCGCTTTTGCCGTGAACGCGCAAGGCCCTGAACACATCGCCAAAGCTTGCCTGAAGTTCGGTTGTTCGATGCTTCACATGAGCACGGATTATGTATTTGACGGCCTTAAGGGCGGTTCGTATCGAGAGGATGACCCGATCAATCCTCTGGGGATTTACGCCAAATCCAAAGCGGAGGGCGAGGCGCGCGTTCGGGAGCTTCTGCCGGAAACCCATTGCATAGTAAGAACTCAGTGGCTTTATGGGCTTCACGGGCGAAATTTCGTCGAAGCCATCCTGAACCAGGCCCGGCAAGAGAATATCCTGCATGTGGTAAATGATCAGCACGGTTCGCCCACATACGCTTACGATCTTGCGGAGGCCCTGATAAAACTCTGCGAGATGGAGGCCCGTGGGACTTTTCACGTAACCAATTCAGGACAGACGACCTGGCACGGTTTCGCGTCCGCCATAACAAAAAAAGCAGGTTTGGGTAACGTGGAAGTTCTGCCAATGAGTACTTCGGAACTGAACAGACCCGCTCCGCGTCCCTTATTTTCCGCGCTGGACAATAAGAGATACATTGAGCTTACCGGCGCGCCGCTCAGACAGTGGGAGGAGGCGTTGAGCGAATACTTGAGGCTGAGATCAGGTGGGTAATGCTTTGAGGCGTATCTATTCGGCCACGTGAGGGAAGCAGACCGTGTATAAAGTTGTCATTGCAAGGAATTAATGGTGGAACAGGCTTCCAAAATCCCCCCATACCCCCCTTTACAAAGGGGGGCTTGAAATCCCCCTTTTTTAAAGGGGGATACAGGGGGATTTCAAATGACCGGCAAGATGCCGGTGGGGCCAGCAATCCACCAAACATGGAGATTGCTTCCCCCGCTTTTCAGCGGGGGCGCCATGACATGTGGCGGACCCTCCTCACATAACCAACGAAACTTAAATATGCATGAACAAAATATCAATGTGAAGGTGGCTCCTACAATGGGAATGACAATAACGGAAAAGATTCTGGCAGCGCACGCGAGCCTGGAGTCGGTCAAACCGGGAGAGCTTATAGAAGCGCGTATAGATCTGGCGCTGGCCAATGACATCACTCTTCCTCTCGCATTGGGCCCGTTTCGGGAAGCAGAGGGAACGCGGGTTTTCGACCCCGAGAAAGTGGTGGTGGCGCTGGATCATTTTAATCCTGCCAAAGACATTCAATCGGCGGAAATGCTTGCTGAAGCCCGTCGATTCGCCCGGGAGGCCGGCCTGGCTCATTTTTATGATATTGGGGAAATGGGGATCGAACACGTGCTGCTTCCCGAGAAGGGGCTGGTTCTTCCCGGACAGCTCATAATAGGCGCGGACAGCCATACTTGCACTTATGGCGCGCTCGCTGCGTTTTCGACCGGAGTGGGCAGTACGGATTTTGCTGCGGCTATGCTCACCGGGGAATGCTGGTTCAAGGTCCCCGAAACCATGCGCTTTGAGTTGACCGGTAAACCAGGCGCCTGGGTGGGGGGAAAGGATCTTATTCTCCACATTATCGGAGAGATTGGCGTGGACGGCGCCTTGTACAAGGCCATGGAATTTTCAGGCCCCGGAGTCCGGAACCTGGGGATGTCTGATCGATTTACCGTCACTAATATGGCCGTGGAAGCTGGAGCAAAGAACGGAGTTTTTCCTTTCGACGACATTACACGAGCTTTTGTTGCGGATCATAGTTCGAAGAAGTATGTGGTCTATGCCTCGGATGATGATGCGAATTATGTCGAAACACGGCGAATAGATCTTGACCGAATAGAACCACTGGTAGCCCTGCCGTTCTCGCCGGACAATGTTCGTCCGGTTTCAGAAGTAAAAGGGATGCGACTCGACCAGGTGGTAATAGGGTCGTGCACTAACGGACGAATCGAAGATCTTCGAATTGCGGCTTCAATACTAAGAGGCAGGAAAGTTGCGAAGGGCGTGAGATTAATAGTCATCCCGGGGACGCCGACTATTATGCTCCAAGCCATGTCTGAAGGGATAGCGCAAGACATACTTCACGCGGGTGGAGCAATTTCTACGCCCACGTGCGGCCCATGCCTGGGCGGTCATATGGGGATTCTGGCGCGTGGAGAGCGCGCCGTTTCTACCACGAACCGGAATTTTGTAGGTCGAATGGGGCATCCCGAAAGTGAGGTATTGCTGGCGTCGCCCGCTGTAGCGGCTGCCAGCGCGGTGGCTGGAGTTCTGATGGACCCTGGAGACTTATGAAAAAGTAACTATTCGCTCACGCGAGGCGCGGCTTTGTCATTACGAGGAGTGAATGGCGCCACAGGTGTCCCCGCCTGTCCGTCAGAGATGACCGGCAAGATGGAACTGTCTCAGACTTGCGGCCTAGGGGATTTACAATGTAGGGGCGCTTCGAGAAGCGCCCTGATTTCGGGCGGTTCACGACCGCCCCTACAAACGATGTCCAGAACCACGTGTTCTGAGACAGTTCAAGATGCCGGTCCCACAGGCACTTCCCAAAGCAAGGAGATTGCTTCGCTCCGCTCGCAATGGCAGGTGAAGCATGGACACTCTCCCTGCGTAATTGAAGAATACTAAAAAAAAATGTTGCAACGCATTTTTTTTCTGCTATGGTGAAACATCGCAGTGAGGCCAAAGTGAGGCAATCGCGGGAAAAAAATGACTTGACTTCCCCGAATTGTTCTGATAATCAACATGTCAATCAGTTTTTATTTGTCTATGATTCCAAATGCGGTTCCCCGGTTTTAGGCTGGAGGGGCCTAATAAAAGGAGGATTTGGGTATGGTTAAAAAGATGCTTGTTGTGCTAAGCGCGGTGGCCTTGGCCGTAACCATGGTCGGCGTGGGATGCGCGTTTAATCCCCTTATGGGGGGCATGGCACTTTCCGGCGACATGATTATGATTCCTATGAAGGTGAAGAGCAGCTATACCAGGGTGTCCAGCGGCACGGCCGGCGGGGACAGCACCTTCTTCATGGATGGCTGCGAGCAGTACAACGGCGGCTTCCGTCCCTGGCTCGGATGGAAGGGGACCACGTGCGCGATGAAAGTTCAAGTTATTCCGCCCAAGTGTGTTGCTCCTGCTTACGGCGGCCCTGTGGCTTGGGGCGCTCCACCTAGCTTGGCCCCCGGCGGCAAACTGGTCAGCAACATCGAATCAACTAAGATCGTTTCGCCGGGCTGTGAACCTTGTGTAAGGCCTGGCCTACAGTATGAAATGATTAAGAAGCAGGTAGTGAAATAACACTGCGCTGCTAACCATACACCTGAAAAAGGATCGGGTCGCCCCGATCCTTTTTTGTTTTTGACGGCTGCCGGAGCAAACAGACCAAAATGATTCGGCCTAATCTTCCCGGTGGAACCTGAATATTTCGGCCACGAAAGAGTTCTGCCACGTGCGGGAAAGCGGCGTTTCACCCGCCACTGCGGGGAATAACGGGGGAAAGGTCTTCCAGCCTGCTTACTCGGGATTAATGGAAAGATGCCGGTCATTCGCAATTCCCTTTCCTGAAGAGCGGGAGATTGCTTCGCTGCTGTGGCAATGACCCTTTGCTCCGAGTAATGGAATCCCTACTAGCCTACGGAGGCTGACATTGGCAAATTTTCCGTACGTCTTAATTCTGGATTTTGGATCGCAATACACGCAACTTATTGCCCGCCGAATTCGAGAAGCACGCGTCTATTGCGAAATTCATCCGTTTAATCGTGGAATGGAAGTAGTTCGAAGGAATAGGCCCGCAGCAATCGTTCTGTCAGGTGGCCCGGCGAGTATCTACGATCCGGGGGCCCCACAACTGGACCCAGGAATACTTCAGCTCGGCGCGCCTGTGCTGGGCATATGTTACGGTTTGCAGGCAATAGCGCATACGCTGGGAGGCAAAGTTGAGCCAGCCACAGAACGGGAATACGGACGTGCCGCGCTTGCTCAAATTAATCAGGAATCAGTGCTTCTACAGGGTATGTCCAGTGGGAACCAGGTCTGGATGAGTCATGGCGACAAAGTGGTTCGCCTTCCCCCAAATTTCAAAACTTCCGCGGCTACTGCAGATACGTTCGCCGCTGCCATTGAAAGCGATGATCACCTCATCACCGGCGTGCAATTCCATCCCGAGGTGGCGCATACACACAACGGAAGCAGGATAATTGCGAATTTCCTTTTTTCGATCGCGAAGCTTAAACCTGACTGGACAATGGCTTCCTTCATCGAAGCCTCCGTTACTGGTCTGCGGACTCGAATAGGAGATTCGCATGTAGTCGCTGCTCTGTCCGGAGGCGTTGACTCATCCGTCATGGCCGCGCTTCTTCACCGAGCAATAGGCGATAAATTGCACCCCATTTTCGTTGATAACGGGCTGCTGCGAAAAGACGAAGCGGCCGAAGTTGTCTCCACATTTCGCGAACAACTCGGCATCCAACTCCATCATGTCGATGCCGTTGATCGTTTTCTGGATAAACTGCGCTCGGTAACGGACCCGGAATTGAAAAGAAAGATTATTGGTGAACTATTCATAAGAGTTTTCGAACAAGAAGCCCTCCGATTTCCGAATGTTAGATTCTTGGCGCAGGGAACTTTGTATCCTGACGTCATCGAAAGTGTTTCCTTCAGAGGAGGGCCCTCGGTAACCATAAAAAGCCATCACAATGTCGGCGGCCTACCGGAAAAGATGCGCCTGGAATTAATAGAACCGCTCAGGGAACTGTTCAAAGATGAAGTGAGGACATTAGGGACTCAACTCGGCATCCCGGATTCGATTGTATGGAGGCACCCCTTCCCCGGACCCGGCTTGGCCGTTCGCATACTTGGGGAGGTCACCAGGGAGAGAGTAGCGCTTCTTCAAAAGGCGGACGCGATTGCAATGGAAGAGATTCGTAAGGCGGGTTTATATAGAGACATTTGGCAAGCGTTCCTTGTTTTGTTGCCGATCCAGACTGTCGGCGTGATGGGGGACGAACGGACCTATGAGCATGTAGCGGCGTTAAGAGCAGTCGAAGCAACTGACGGCATGACGGCCGACTGGTTTAGAATACCGCCGGACGTGCTGGCCATAATTTCAAATCGGATCATAAACGAAGTGCGCGGCATTAACCGGGTCGTCTATGATATATCTTCAAAACCTCCGAGTACGATAGAATGGGAATAACCCCTTCGCCTCCCTGAAGATTAGCGAACCCAAATAGTCTTAACACCGACTCTATACAGCACAGGGATGCCACGGAAATATGGCGCCACAACAGGAATCTCGAAGACCTCTGCGGTAAATGATTGTGGAAACTAGGGCCTGCCACCCCACCTCTTTATAAACATTTTTAGCTCTTCCATCTTTTCAGGCGGGAAGTCTTCCAGAATTCTCTTGAATTCATCGTATCGAGGATCATCTCTGAGCGGATGGCTCTTTGGTATAGTCTTAATTGGATACGGATCCGTGCTTCTCATTCAGATTCTCCTGTATCAAATTTTGATCCGAGGCCGTCAAAATATGGAACCGCTAATAGTCCACTTGATGAATCTTGTCAATGGGAAAAGCGCCGGTGAAAGCCATTAAGTCTAGGTTTTCTGCTCGGGCCGTATCTACAGAAATTCCGGAAGATGCTGTCATTTCCTAAATCCTGAGGTGAGAGAGCGGTGTTGACCTGGCGGCATAGTCAGGGAATGCTAACATTCTCCTCTTTCGAGACGTTCAGGTGTCCTTTCTCCTAGACAACAGGGACTATGTATCACTGCCTGAACCTGGTGTGGGCATATAATAATGTAAATTATGAATTAATTGTCATAACATTTTTATTTTGACAGATAATACCATATCTGATAATTCGTAAATGAGAATTTGAGCCGGGGTTGTGGATGTTTTCTATCATGTCAGGACGCTCCAGCGATTCAGTGAAATTGCCTAACCATACCGTGCTTTACGGTATAATTTTGACTGCTCTTGGAATCTTTGTCCTGGTGGGATCAGCGACGCGACTGTATGAGCTGCGCGAATTTTTTCCTCTCAGGCTGCCCGAGCAGGTAAATGAGTTTATCTTGAATTACGTGCCGTTCATCCTAGGCACTTTCATTACGACGGTGGCCGCTCTGGCCGGATTCATCGTAGGTATAAATTGGATCTTGAACGGTTTCAGGCAGATGTCCCGGCTGCACGTTGTGCTTCGATGGGCCGGAGATTACTACCAACCTGAAAGCGTCTCCCTCGGCCTAAAGGAAGGGAGGCTCCGTTCCTACGACAAGTCTCCTTCGATACTCTTCTCGTTGTTGGCTCGGTTCTGGGGTAACGCGAGGTTTATTTCTGAAATTCCCGCTGAAATTGTCCGATGGAACGTAAGATTTCTTTGGAAGGCGTTATTCATTGGGATCGCTATCCATCTTCTGTTCCGTCTATTGAACTTGGCCCCGTCATATTTATGTGGGCTCGGGCTGGGAACCGGTTACGTGGCGCCTTCACCGTACCCTCTCTACAATTTGCTTGCTGTGGTGTGCGTCCTTCGGATTCTGACTGCCTTGAGTCTCACTCCTTTAAGAAAGCCTGTTGTTGGACGAGAAATGGACTCGATGATAGTCGAAGGGAGAGGCCATCCTTCGCTCTTTTTTTCCATACTGGAGGAAGGGTCTCGTGTTTTCGCCCACAGGGGTTTCCCCAACAGAATTTATCGGTCTAGGCCTGTGGTTTGTAACGATGGTGAGACGCTTATCGGCACTCTCATCGAGAGCTTTCCGGAGCATGTGAGGACCTCCTGCCGTTTCGCAGCGCTCTTTAGCCTGCTACTTGGCGCGATGATGATTCTGGTCGGGTTTCTCCAAATTATTTTTATGCAATACCCCACCTTTTCCGTAAGTTATGAGGAGTTTTTCAGACTCTATCTTCTCAGCTTGCTTGTTGATATTATTATGAACGTTGCCATCATTATCTTTGGCAAGAGCTTTTTGGAACAGGCCCGTTCTTTGATGTCCATCTATCGGTTCAAGTCCAATCTCGTCTATGTTGAAGCCAAAGGCGACTTTGACAAGAAGCTGCCCGACCTGGGAAAAATCGTATCAAAAGACCGGCTTTTTGATCCCTTGTGCCAATGCGCGTTCAATGTGAGATACTTCTCTGCTGAAGCCATATCGGAATCGGTAAATCCTGAAGGCGTAAGGGAACTGGTGGGGCTCGAAACCTCGGGTCGGCTGGCCAAAGACATCGGGCGCCTGAAATTTCTGCCGTTTCAAGTAAAGTTCGTGGATAGATACCCTTCATCGTGGATTCAGACAGAGGAAGCTCAGAACGACTTGGAACAACACCTTCCGGAAGCCTCCGAGAGGCCGATCCGAAATGAAGGTGAGGCGATTTCACCAGATGTTGCGGCTTCCTCGGAGAGTTACGGATGATTGTGCAGAGCATAGTTTGTTTTTCCTTAGCGAACATGATTGTTATGGCGGCTGACGAGCCTCAAATGAAGACTGCAGCTCTCGCGACCAGCGCCCGAACCGCGGCTATTTCTTCCCATATGCGCTTGGAGCGTGAGAATCACGTCAGAGAGTTGGAACTCAGACGGCTAAGAAGTGTAGTCTGTGCGCTAGGTGGCAAACCTCATCATGCGCCCATTTTACTGAAGGCTGGCAAAAAGTTCGAGATTGATCCTATTTTTCTGGCGGCAGTGACTCATGTGGAATCCAGTTTTAGGCCTCGGGCACGCTCGGGCAAAGGGGCTTGCGGTATGATGCAGCTTCGTCCCATTGTGACAAGGGCTTACGGAGTAGCTGATCCGTGGGATCCGCGTCAAAACATTATGGGGGGAGCGGCATATTTGCGTACTTGTTTCCACAGATACCGCAAGCATTCCAACTCAACCTTTCTCGCTCTGGCCGCCTACAACATCGGGCCAGGGCCTGCAGAGAAGCTGAGCAAATCGCCGGCCGCCAAACGGTTCGTGAAAAAAGTGCTCCTTGTGTATAATCGATTCACAAGCGAGCCAATCCGGATAAGTCGCAGATTTTAGGACAAACTGTTATGATTGCGCCGTCTGCGCTGTTCGAGTCGAATCCTCATAAAGCGCCTCGTCCTGCGAAAAATTGAGGTGAGCAGATGAGACCTTGGTTAACGAGAACTTTGCTGGTTGCCCTGATGGTCATGATTTCCGGAACACTGATTCTGAGTTTCGCGGAGGACTATCTGGTAATTAAGAAAAAGGGTGGCCCAACCCAAAAAGTACCCCTTGATTTTCCTCCCGAGCAAATTGAATCATTTCAAGTGGAATCCTCAGGGCCGAGCCACGGCGCGCCATCGGTGAAGGAACGAAGTCCCGCTGCGGAAGATGAACAAACTGTTCAATCATCTAAAGAGCTGGAGAAACCTGCGCCAATGAGGCGGCCTGAATCCCGACCTACCCAGATAAGCCCAGGGGCTCCGTCGTCACAGCCGATGGTTCTCCGGCAAAAGCCTGCGCCCGGCCCGACGTACACGGAACAAGAATTGACCACCCCCTCGGTGGAACAGCAAGGCCCGGCTCAGAAGATGCCCGAAAGGGCGCAGCCGCGTGCAGAAACGCCGGCTGCGCCTGTTAAAAGGCCTGTTACAGGTCCTGTGGCCGCAGTCGCTCCCGGAGGCAAGGGATCTTTTTTTGTAAATGTGTATAAGTTGCCGGATTCTATCAAAGCCTTGCCGGATTATAGCGCGCTTCGTCCGACTGAGTCATTGACAGCGGATAGAGTCAATCTCGACCCAAGCAGAGGGCAAAGTGAACCTGCAGGACTTCCGGAAAACACCGACGGACTAGGTCTACGATTTATGGGTGTTTTTGAGGTAGCCGGCGAGGGCATCTTTAAATGGAGCGTGCAAGCAAAAGACGGTGTTCGACTAAATATTGATGACAAAACTCTTATAGAGAATGATGGGATTCACGACGCGGCCGTCAAGACGGGTTACATTCACTTGGGCCAAGGAACACATTGCATTGTCCTGGATAACTTCAACTCTAAGAGCGCTCCTTTCTTGAGACTTCTTGTAACCCCTCCCGTCGGTCAGGAACAGATTTTCTCCATTAAGAACGGTTTGGCCGGGTGGAAAGAGCCTGCAAAGCCCTATGACGTGTTCTGGGGTCAGGTTTATTTCGTGCCCAAAGGCGCCTACCCTCAAGGACCGGACTTCAGTCGATTGAGCCCTATAGGAAGGATCATAGCTCCGGAGTTGAATATTTCAGGGGGGGACGGATTCCCGGGACTACCAGGCAGAAAGGATATGGTGGGAATCCGTTACGAGGGATTTTTCAATGTCCGCGGTGCGGGGATTTTTGCATACAGGCTAGTCGCGGACCATTTTGCTAGGCTTACCATCGGCGCACATAAGATTGCAGAAATATCCCAAAGCTCAAGAGGAGGTCCTCAGGGGAACGTGGGTTGGGCTTTTCTCCAACAGGGAAGTTATCCAATAACATTGGATTTCTTCCATCCGGAAGGCCCACCGCGCCTGGGATTGTACGTCACAGAGCCTACGAAAGCGGAGGAGATCTTTTCGCCGGCCCAGCCCTTGGAAGGATTTACAGCGGAAGAGGGAAAGGTGAATCTCATACCTGCATTCGTCTATTTCCTCAGTCCCAATACTAAGAAGCTGCCAAACTATAACAAACTCTCGCCATCCGGAATGTTCTTCACGAGAGCAATTGATTATCCACGGGATCGAGGCCCCAGGGAATTTCCCGGGATTCCCAAAAGGGAAGACTGGTTTGGAATACGGTTTTACGTAAAATTCTCACTCGAACAGAAGGAATCGGGACCGTACACTTTCCGTGTAGTCTGTGATGATTCCGCAAGGCTCATCCTTGACAAAAAAATGGTCATAAATGTGGAGAGCACCGGGAAGAAGTCGGAGCAAACAGGAACTGTAGGTTTGGAGGCTGGGAGCCACGAGATGTTTCTGGACTACTTTCAGGCGACCGGCCCTGATGGCATCCAGCTTTTTCTAACCCCGCCGGGTGGAGAAGAAAAGATTTTCGCGTTTCAGTGACGCCTTAATGCCATTAAGATGGAAATCGGCCGCTTCCGGAAAGGAAGCGGCTCATTATTTGCCAATATTCTTCACCCATCCATAAGGATCCGGCTTAAGACCTGTCTGCATCCCGGTGATCTCGTCAAAAAGCTTAGCAGACAGTTCTCCTGTCTTGCCATCGGCTACGGTATAGTCTTTTCCTTTATAGCGAAACAGGCTCACAGGAGAAATTACCGCAGCGGTCCCTGAGCCGAAGATTTCTCGAAGATTCCCATTTTCGGCCGCAGCCACAATCTCCTCAATGGAAATAGACCGTTCAGTTACCTTCATCCCTGTGTCCGAAGCAAGGCGTAACACCGAATCCCTTGTAACACCGGGCAAAATGGTGCCAATTAGGGCAGGCGTTATGACTTCATCTTTGATGCGGAAAAAAATATTCATCGTCCCGACTTCTTCTATTGCCATTTTGTCGACGGCATTCAGCCATAACACTTGTGTGAACCCTTCCGCCTGGGCCTTTTCCGCGGCAAGAAGCGACGCGGCATAATTGGCCGCGGTCTTGACTTCCCCCATTCCTCCCCTGGAAGCCCGAACGTACTCATCAGTCACTTTGATCTTTACAGGCGCAAAACCCTCCGGATAATACGCCCCCACCGGGGAAAGGATAATGAAAAACAGGTATTCCTTAGAGGGTCTCACACCTAAATGAATGTCTGTCGCTATTACTGTCGGTCGCACATACACTGAGGTGCCCGGAGAACGAGGAATCCAATCCCGATCCATTTTAATCAGTTTGCACATCTGCTCCATAAAAAGATCCGGATCGATAGAGGGAATGCAAAGGCGCTCGCAAGATCTGTTAAACCGTTTGATGTTCATGTCCGGACGGAACAGCAGGATATCGTCCTCATTAGGTCCGGCAAATGCCTTGAGTCCTTCGAAGACCTGCTGTCCGTAATGAAGCATCATGGTAGCGGGGTGAAGGACCAGATCTTCTAAAGGCCTAATTTGGGGAGTCTGCCAACCGCCTTTATCAGCCGAGTAAGCGATTGTCAGCATGTGATCTGTGAATATGTCTCCAAACCCGAGCTTGTCTTCATCGTAACCTCGGGCGTCGGACCTGTTACGTGGAACCTTGGGCATGGGGCCTCCTGATGCAGCCTGTTTCGACGAATACTATTGAATACCAGAGGGATTTGTTCGAGTCAAGCGCAGGTTTTTTCGGAATGCCGGGGCCGCAAAGCCGCCGCAAAGGCTCCGCAACCTACAGAAAGGCCAACGAAGAAAAGCGGCCACTGAAATGGATTTGGCGGGCCTCCGTTCATAATATTCTCATAGTCCCAACAAAAGGATATGATTACAGTGCCGCCGCCAGTAATCATCAAGATCCAATCGGTCCATCGGGCCGTAACCGGTTTGCCTTTGGATTCTCTGCGCAACACTATGACTCCTGCGAAGATCATTGTCAAAGAAACTATTATTGGGGCCAATACGGGGCCGACCCACGGAACGGGAATCAGAAAAAGCAAGTCCCAGGTCATTAAACCTGGAGGCCAATTAAGAAATAATTTGAGCCACAGATAGAACGAAATGTCCCACACTCCGAATGCTACGACAAAATGGGCCCATGCTTCTCGACGATTCCGTCCAGCCAAAATCCCGATGCTCATCAGCATGATCAGAGTACATAATTCTCGACCGAGTTCAATGAGTAGGCGCACCCAGTGCTCATTCCCCAAAGCTGTTATTTGCTCCAATGTAAGGACGGGAAATTGGAAACCCCCGTTATTAAGTGGATAATAAATGGCGCGAAGGTATTCTACCACCGCAGCTTCCACAAAGCCGAAACTAATCGCATACAAGACGACGGCGGGGAGTTTCTTCAAGATTGTCTTTCAAGGAAGTTGATGATTTACCAGTAATCGTCGGATCCGCAGACTTGTTCGATAAATCTTGTTCGCGAATAGGCTGGGCATTCGTTGCAGGAAAAATCGGACCAGCGACTCTTGAGGGCCGTGTCCAAGCATTCGCCATAATGGTCACAATCTACTTTTCGATATGGCCGGTCCGTCTCTCGATTACCTTTGACCAACATAGGTTTGGGTTCCATCCTCCCGATTCAACCTCCCATTTTGGTTCCTGCTCCATCTCATCCGAGACGGTGCCGGCAATTGTGAGAATTTATCCAATTACGCATGTTTTCCTAATAATTTCTTGATATCCGGAAAGACGCCCTAATTTAAGCCCGAAAAGAGGCCCTACACCCACTTGGCAGCGCCTACCTTCACTTGATTGACATCACCACCTTAGATTTCCCACGAAAAAACAAATTGTTACGGTATAGACTTTTTCATACCCCTCGAAACATGATTTACTAAACTAGTCTGGATCCATTGTCAAGGGGCCGCTCGGCAAATCCTCCAAAAGGTAATCATTCATTTATGCGGGCTTGCCGAAACCACTGTTCCGGTTCTCAATAGACAATCAAAGCGCAACGTGTTAGTTTAATAAATTCTCAGGTCGGAAACTCGCTCGGATCCGCTTATATCAACGCATGCCGGTGGAAATGAGCACGGAAATAGTTGTCCAACTATCTTATAGCGGGGCGCTGGTCGCCGAAGTGACCTACAGGGCTGGTCTTCATGTTGAAGTCCGGATAGAGGAGGAGTTTCAGCACGAAAGAATACGTTTCAAGCTATCCCATTCCCAAAACAGAGAACTCGCAGGAAATTGGGAAGAAGCGCTGGACATATATTTCAATGAGGGCATCTTTGACACAAAGGACCATATCTTTCGAGGCGAGATGCGTAGGGTTGGCAGCGCACGAGAGCACAAATCCCTATTCCGGCATGCGGCATATTCGCTTTTGAAGGACCTGGAAATACACGGGTATGATGTCAAGATCAGACACGAGTAGATCGCGTGGAAGAGATTCTGGTCCCCTCATCATTCGGAATGTCCGGAAATAATTGGGGAAACTTGCCTATAAAGCAGTTTCCCCGTAGTTCGCGTCGGATAACTTTTGTTATCCGAGATTGGTAGCCAAAAAGAGCACAGCACGATTGCGCTGCACCTTCAGACGAATAACCTTGTTCGCTTTGGCTGCAACAACAGCAGCGTTGAAGGCTGACACGTCCGTGACAGGTTTGTCGTCCACTTCCAGGATTACGTCGCCTGCCCTGAGTCCCATTTTGGCGCCGGTCCCATCAGATTTCATGTCCTTTATCCGGACACCTTCACCTTCCTTCAGTCCCAGTGACTCCGCAGCCCCACCAGGCACGCTTTCGATATCTATCCCAAGCTCACTCGATGTTTCCGCGGCAGGAGTTTGTTTAGGCGCTGCCGAGGCAATCGCCTTTTCTGTTCGCTCGGCTATTTTTACATTCAGATCTATCGTTTTTTTGTCTCTGAAGACAGTCAACTTCGTCGAGGTATCCGGTTTTTCTTTGCCCACAAGATTTTTCAGATGCGAGTGATCTTTTACCGGCTGATCGTTAAATTTTATGATGATATCACCGGCTTTGATTCCAGCTTTTTCGGCCGGGCTTCCGGGAATGACTTGAGATACCAAGGCGCCGTCGGTGCTAGTTCTTCCGAAGGATTTGGCCAGCGACTCGTCGACCGATTGAATGTTCACTCCCAATAGACCTCTGCGAACCTTTCCATCTTTTATCAGATCGTCCATGATCAGTTTCGCCGAATTAGAGGGAATGGCAAAACCAATACCTTGATATCCTCCGCTCCGGGACGCTATGGCTGTATTTATCCCGATCACCTCTCCGGAGATATTCACCAGCGGTCCACCGGAGTTCCCAGGGTTGATGGCAGCATCGGTCTGTATGAAATCTTCATAATCGAGAATACCCATATTGGTGCGACCTTGAGCGCTAACGATCCCGGAGGTAACCGTCTGACTTAGACCAAACGGATTACCAACTGCAACTACGATTTCACCAACGCGCAATTTGGAAGAATCCCCTATTTTGGCAACAGGGAGGTCTTTGGCGTCAATTTTGATTACGGCTATGTCGCTTTCCGGATCAATCCCTTTAACTTTGGCGGAAAATGTCCGCTTGTCGCCTAAGGTAACCTCTATTTCATCAGCATCCTTTACAACGTGGGAGTTGGTCACGATGTATCCATCCTTGGAGACTATGACACCTGATCCCACACCAAAGGGCCGGGAACGTCTGTCTTCACCTCCGTCTTTTTTGAATCGTTTGTATAACTCATCTCCGAAGAATTCACGAAAAGGGAACGGGTGATTCTTAAAGAATTGCTCGAAGTCTCCCCCCGTGGGACCTGATAGCCCTTTTTTGGAACTCTTAATATTAACAACTGTGGGAGTTACTTTCTCCGCTACTTGCACAAAAGATTCACCCAACTGTTTTAAGGCAGGGGGAGCATCGGTTTGGGCCGCGGCTATCGGCGCGCCAGTGGTAACAACCATCGTCAATCCCGCGATCATCGGAATTAATGTGGACATCAAAAAACCTTTTTGCATAGAGAGTTCTCCTTCTGACGGTTCATTAATCAGATTTGACCTGTGTCCTGAAATTTGGTTCTCATCATAAGTATTAAAAGCCTACGGAAGAAAAACCGGCCTAGCCGGACAAATGTTACCGCGCAAACATCTTGTGCGTGCCGGAAGCTGATTATTGTATCCGTTAGGGCATGTCAATTTCGACCAGGAGTTTCTGTAACCAGAAAAGTTCCAGGTTCGGATTCAGCGTCAGGTTTGCTACGGTCAGGGTCCGTGTGAATTACGATCCAGCGCCAAACGCCAGAAACATCGGGGGTGAATTCAAAAGAATTCCGACCTCGAGGAACTTTCAAAAGCACATAGGTGCCTGAAGGCCTAATGAACACTATATAGAAACCTATCTCACTTTCACGACCTGAGCAGGTCCAGCGGAATTCTCCGGATTTACCTAATTCAACAGACGGCAGGGGGACTAACGCTGGCCTGCATGTCGCGCTCTCATCGGCCCCGATACTTGGGACAGCGATAACCACTATAAGCGCGATGATAGACGTGAGTATAATAATCGAGGACAACTGTTTTCCCGCCGGATTTGACAAGGCTGTCTCCTCCCGGACCGTCCGTTCTCCGATCCGCACGGTAAGCCACCGCAGTGAACCAAGGCTATCTCTTTTCGAGTGGTCCACAGCAATTTAGGTGCGTCATGGGTGTGGAAGCTAACCCAAAGCTATAATCTTTGCAAGACCTATCAAGGCTGGCAGTGTCTATCCCTGGCCTTGGCCCCTTGATTTTCCTAAAGTTAATTGTATAAAATTATATCAAATAAGCAATAAACTTGATTTTTATTCAAACATGTATTATAACCGAGCTGGCACTGCTCCCACGAGGTGACACTATGGACGCCGCACAGACTTCTCATGAGAAACGAACCATCAATGTCAAAGATTTTCTTGAGGATTTCCACTCGGATCTCAGTGATCAGCATCTGCTGAAAAAATATAATCTTACCGAAAGCGGACTCGAGACATTTTACCAAATGCTCGAGGAGCGGGGCATCCTCGAGCCAGATCAACTCCGGGCTCGTCAATGTGGTCAACATCAAAGCGCTCAGGTTCCATTAGATCTCACGGACGAGAAGTCCTCATATATTTGCCCGCGCTGTTTGGCTTCACATGAAACAATGTTTGACATATGCCCCAGTTGCGGGGTTTCCTTCCACGAGTTAATAAGTCAGGAAAAAAGCGTAACCGCTTCACCCTTTAATGAAGATGAAAATCGAAAGATTCGCGATAAAACTTTCGAAGATGAAGAAACTAAAGAATATAGCGCGGTGGGGGCTGATTCGCATTCCCCTCTAATTTCAAAAAATCCCTCGACAGACTCAATGCAAGATATTTTTGCTCATGATCGCATTCCTAAATTCCCATCATTTGAGGACTCCCTGGAAGAAATAGTTTCAGGGGTTCCTTTGGAGCCTGCTCCAACCGAAGTTCATGCCTCACAGGCGCCTTGCGTCTGTTGTGAGAGTCAGGCCGAGGCTGGAATTCGTAACATTTATGATCGGAAGAGAGCTTTGCAAGCGCTCATATTCGCAGGGATCTCTTTCGCCGCCGGTTTCTTGGGAATAGTGTCTCTGAGCCTGTTTGAGGGGCAATCCTTGGCCAGGCTCGCGGTGTTCTTCTGCACGGTCGCTGTGATGCTTGTCGGTGTAATATTATCCACAACTGGGGCCTTTTTACTCCTGGCCAGAGAAAAAGTTTATATTTGTCCGACATGTCATAGAGCATACCCGAGGATTTGATCCATAGTTTTCTGTATCCCTCGTCACATTCTTTCTTTATCGTCGAATCGGTAGAGACGCTCGTCAAATACGGCCTCGGATACGCATTTCCACCATTTGTATTGTGGGCAAGCGCTTCTTTATGATAGAGGGATGCAGTCTTCGTATTATGACAAGGGATTGGAGAATTTGGCCATGAATTCGCCTCTTGAGCAGCAACCTCTTATCAAGACACAGGAATCCACTGAGGCAGAGAAAGAACTCGCAGACGAGAAGCCCAGCTTGAATACACTGTTTCCCAAGGACGAGCGAGACCTCGATGCTCTCTTTCCTGAGCCCGAGGTGAAGCAATTATTCATTGACGTAGCTGCAAATTTGAAACGCGTAGGTCGCTTCGTCAGCCGCATGGAACAGGACCTCACCTTTAATTCAAGGCTCAAAAAAGATAAATCAATGCGAAGCTGAGTTGCTTCTGCAGGGTTCTAGAGAATTAAGTGTCTTCTGAGTTCTTGCTTGCGCAAGGGCGCGGAGACGAGTCATGGATCTGGGGCGAGTATGGAAAGCCAACTAATAAGAACCATGTTTCGAAAACTGTTAGAGGCTTTGCGCTTCAACAAAGCTCCTGCTCAAAGAGAAATCGCCGATCGCAGTGAAAGCAGACGAAAGGAAGCATTCATTGTGGACGTGGACGGTCTTAAGATTCGGGGTGATATACTCTTCCCGGTGGCGCGTCCGTCTCGCCTTTATCCGGCCCTGATCATTTGCCATGGGATCCCCGGCAGTGGCGCCCCGCGGCCTGCGGACGATCCTGGATACGAAGGATTGGCTGATGACTTTGCCTCCTTAGGAATAATCGCGGTGATATTCAATTTCAGAGGCTGTGGGATTTCGGACGGGAACTTCGAGATGATGGGCTGGGCACGCGATCTGGAAGCAGTGCTGGACCGAATACTTAATACCCCGTACGTAGATCCGACCCGCTTGATGCTGTTGGGGTTTAGTGGAGGAGGAGCCGCAGCTATCAAAGTAGCTGCCGATTCACCGGACGTTTACAGCCTGGCGGTTGTGGGAACACCATCGCATTTCGGCGCCTTCGAAAAGGACCCGGATGAAATCATAGTCGATTTCAAAACGAGGGGTATCATCCGAGATCCCTCGTTTCCATCTGATCTCAATCGCTGGATGGACGAATTCCGACAGATCGAACCTCGCAGATTGATAGCTCACTTCAAAGGAAAGCATATTTTGATTGTCCATGGGGACGAAGACGAACTCATCCCCGTGGACCAGGCCCAGGAATTATTCAGCTTGGCGCCGGCGGGCATGACCGAGTTATCTATAATTCCGGGAGGGGTTCACCGCTTGCGCCTTGATCCCCGCTGTGTGGATATTCTAAAGAATTGGTTCTTGAAGACCCTCGGCTGGAGCGTATAGGCATCCCAGCGCTCGTCTTAGATCTTCCTAATTCAGTATTCAGTCTTAAACCTGGTAAAACTTCATCCTAGGAAGCTCAACGGCAGTAAGTTTGTTGCCGTAGACAGCTCCCGTGTCAATACCGACTTTACCGGGAGTAACGAAAGGTGTTTCCAGCGCTGTGTGCCCGAACACAATTCTCTTGTTCCAATCATATGTTGAGTAAATGAATTCCTCTCTTATCCAGAGAAGATCCTCCTCAGATTGCTGCTCCAAAGGGACTCCGTCTCTAAGCCCGGCGTGGACAAAGATGTAATCATCAGTTTCATAGAAAAGGACCAGCGAGAGAAGAAACTCCAGATGATCTTCAGGAATCACGAATGCCTTTCGACCTATGCCGCCCTCAACATAGCTCGCAATGGTTTCGGCTCCGCCATTGGCGACATAAAGCATTTGATCCTTTTGCTGGATATAATAGTCCAGAAGCATTTTTTCATGATTCCCCTTAAGGAAAATGATATCCCCACCCATCTTCTTAAGATTAACCATGAATTCAACTACTTCCCGTGATTGCGGGCCACGATCGATGTAATCCCCGATAAACAACAAAAGGTCACCATTGTCCCGATTCCACGGCAAAACTTTCATTAACGCGCAAAGTTTATCATAGGAGCCATGGATGTCTCCGACGGCGAATATTTTTCTACTCATGGCTAAGTGATTAAGCCTCCTGCATATACATTGCTCTCAACGTTTTCGCATGTCAACGGACGATCTCGATCCTTGTCTTCGCATAATTCGCACAGCTATTTTCGAAAGCTGAAGCCCGCGTGACTCTTAATATGCTTTCAATTGCCTTCAAACGCCGTTCGCACAAATATATCGCACATTTTGAGGAAATTGTATGAGGATTGCAATCTTTTGTCCTATCTGTCAACATAAACATATGCCAATCACAAGCCTACGAGGAATGGAAATGAAGTCCTTGGAATATAGGAGATAATGTGTACATTCGACTTGAAGGGCCCGAACACCTGTTGGTAAAGACGGCGCCGGGGTCCGATGGCCTGCCGCAAGAGCTGATTTTGGCGAAACTGGGATCTGACCCTGAGCTTAATCTCTTCTTTTCGGCGGAACGCGGACGCCGCGAGCAGCCGGGTCTATGGGAAGGAGTGACTGATTTTCATCTGCTCCAAGCCCTGGAGAATTACAAACGTCGTTTGGGACACCTCAAACCGGCATTGGTTGCGGTCACCGGCAAATATTCAGAAACAATCCAAGGGCATAGCCTGGAGCCCAGAGAATAATGCTTTGGAAAAGAATTCTTCTAACTTCCGGATTACTGATCATTGCTCTGATGGCGGCCGTCCTGTTGTCCCTACGCTTCTTACCGGAAACGGAGCTGATAAGAAAAGGGGTTCAGGACAAGCTAACCGAATTGACCGGCCGACAGATCGTCATAGGCTCCATTAAATTTACCAGTTCTTTTTCCAACCTGATTACCTTAAATTTGGACAGAATAGTGGTAATGTCCCACGACGGAGGAGAAGTCGCGTCGGTGGACCGCCTGATTCTGGCGCCGTCACTCAAGGGGTTGCTAAACAGGGAATTGTCTATCAAGTCGGCCACCGTTACGGGATTGCGAGCTAGATTCGAGCGTACCGCCGAGGGCACAGTCAAAGATCCATTAGGGCATGTGGTCGCTGCCGGGATTTCGCAAGTCACAACCGAAGCGAAACATCCCGTGGACACAAAGGCGTCTGCTAGAGCGGAATCGGACACGAGTGAATCATCTGCGCTTGCTCGAAAAGAAGGCGTGAAATGGTCTGTGAGATCTCTGGCCCTTGTGGACTGCCGTATAGATTGGATAGACCGGCTGGCTGCGCCTGGAAAGGCTATTTCGCTGATTGACATTTCAGGTCACTTGACGCAACAAGGGGCGGGTGAGCCGGTTTCGGTCCTAATCGCTTCAAGATTGGACCCCGACATTAGCGGAACAGGGCTGATCAGATTAGAAGGTCAGATTTTACCTATAGTCGATTTTTCAAGCCTGGAGGGGGCCATACTGTCTTTGGCAGTGGAGAAGGCGCCCGCCGACATTTTGCGTCCATATTTTCCAACCTGGTGGACCGCAGGAAGCGACATTACTCAATTCACACTGCAAGGTCGAATTCGATGGGAAAAAGGACAATCCCCTAAATTTTCCTTGACCACGGAAATAGTCCCCCGTTCCGGTCCGTCCGCCAAAATTGACTGCCAAGGAGAATTGATCGCCGCTGATGATTTGTCCGACGTCCGACAACTCCGTATTTCAGGCGAAACCGACGCGCTACCCCTAAAACTGATAGCGACGCTGCGATCGATCGGCTTTCCATTTGATCCGGAACAAGTTCTCATAAAGGCCAAAATTAACGGCGAATGGAATAGGAAAGGCCCGTGGCAGCTCAGAGGAACTACCACTCTGGAAAATGTTGTGGCGCCAGGCGCGCTACCCGGAATCGGCCATCCTGTTCGAGTCGATGCTGAATTTAGAATGGATCCTGACAATCTTTTCCTCGACAAGACCGAGTTCTGGGAATCCGGACGTTTGGCTTCGATTATTGGAAAGATCGAACAGCCGTTTTCTGCCGAGCGAGTGTTGGATCTGTCAGGCAACGCAATAATCCAGTCACAGTGGTTGCCCGGTTTTGGGGTCAAATTCCCGAAGGCTGTTGATATAAGAGGCCCAATCCCTGTTCAGGCACGTGTTAGAGGTCGATCTGACGCAGCGTTAATTGATTTAAATGGAGACATTACCAATGCGGCCGTTCGATGGGCGCCACACCTGGAAAAACTGCCCGGTAACGCCGCGAGCGTCTCGCTAAAAGGAAAAGTGAATGCGGCGCCGGAAAAGAAAGATTCACGGGCGAGATTTAATGGCGAAGCCCATTTTAGAATCGCCGGGGCTCGAGTGGGCTTGGCCGACCATGCTCCACGGCTTGAAAAATCGACAATCCATTTTGATTCCAAAGTGTTGGTTAACGGCAAAACAACAGACCTGAAGAACGCCTCGTTAACATTGAAAGGCGGACCGGCTTCAACAGAAATGCTGAGCGCCACGGCAAATGTCCTGGGGCTTGGTTCGACTCCCAAATTCAACGGCAGCGCCGTGGCTCAGTTAAATTCAGACATTATAGCGCTCCTGGGCCTGCAAATGCCGACAAACATGGTGTTGAAGGGAAGCTCTCAACTAAAAGCCGGATTTTCAGGTGACATCAACCACGTGAGCTGGACTTTGGACGCGCCTTTGACCAAGCTTGATATAGCTACGGATCGTTCATTCAGAAAACCGGCGGGTGTAGCAGGGGATGTCAAAGCCTCAGGCAAATGGTCCAAGGATTCTTTGGCGCTCGTGAGCAGCCGATTAACGCTGCCCGGAGTGTCGGTCACGGCGGATGGGGACCTGCGCGATAGGACTGGAAAGCTAAAAGACCTAAAGATTGAACTCAAGAAATCTAACGCGAAGGACATTGCTCGGTTTGTTCCCGCGACGGAAGGATTCAAGCTTTCCGGGCCTGTGGAGGCCACTGTTCATGTTCGACCCGGTGATAAAGGAATGGTGGCCGGCAGTGAGATTCGTCTTCTTTCGGTCGATTGCCGACCGGCCAAATCCACTTGGGGCTTGGAAAAGCTTCAGGGAAAAATCGAAATCCAAGGGACGAATTTGGTGGCCGACGACATTACGGGAAGAGTCAACGGCGCAATGGAAGGACCGTTGAAAATAAGCGCGGTATTGAATCACTTTTCATCGCCTGGCGCCATGCTCGGAACTGTGTCTCTTCACATAGGGACGGGCCGATTTAAAGCCGAACAGTTGAGAAATACTTTAAATAAGGCGCGGATCCTTATTGGCTCTTTGCTTAACCCGGGGATCCAGAACAAGGGCAGCGACTTGATGGAATTCGAGTCTTTAGGAGGAGATTTTGAAATAAAATCAGGGATCGTCCACACACTAAATCTTCGATTGAAAGGCCCGGAATATACTGCCGTCGCGATAGGCAATCTTCGACTGGATAGCCTGGCCCTCGACGCAGTAGCCGGACTACATACTGTTACAACCGCCGGCGCCGCATTGGGAAAAATCCCCGGCGTCCAAAAATTCGTGAAAAAACATGAAGATCTGCTAAAGGCCACCGGATTGGACCAGGAGCTTAAGCGCTTTGGAATTCAAATCCCCACCGATCAAGAAATGAAGCCAGACACGCAAACGCCGGTTAAAACTCCCGTCACGGTGTTTGTAAAGCTCAAAGGGCCGGCGTCATCGCCTGAAGCGATTCCGGTTTTGGAAACAGCTATAAATAAAGAAATTCTCACACGCTTGAAATCTCTTTTATACTAACGAAAAGTCATTTGCATTCGTTTTCATTCGACTGAAGAATAAAACAGGCGATAAACCTCGAAAGCCGGGAATCTAATCGGCCTTTTAGCTTGACACTAGCAGTCGATTTGCATAGATAATTGATGTGTACAAGTCTTCCCTTTGTTCATCTTCAAGAAAAAATCACACATTCTCAACGAGGAGGACCCCATGTCAAAGAAGTATTGGGACGAGAAGTTCGAACTCATGAACGAAAGTAACATGAAGGCATTCCAGTTGGAGAAACTTAAAGAAACTCTCCAATGGGCCTACGATAGAGTTCCATATTACAAACAGGCCTTTGATGAAAAAGGGGTCAAACCGTTGGACTTTCAAAAGCTTGAAGATCTGGCAAAGTTCCCCTTTACGGTCAAAACCGCTCTTCGGGACAACTACCCTTTTGGCTTATGCGCAGTGCCTATATCGGAAGTAGTTCGCATTCATGCGTCGTCCGGCACAACCGGAAAACCCATTACGGGCCCGTACACTGCTCAAGATATGGAACAGTGGACAGACTGCATGGCTCGCGGTCTATGGGCTCAGGAAGTCAGGCCGGACAGTATCGCTCAGAATGCCTATGGTATGGGACTATTCACCGGGGGGCTCGGCTTTTTACAGGGCGCAATTCGGATCGGCGCTGCCGTAGTTCCTTCAGGCGCGGGCATGACTGAGCGGCAGATATTATTGATCAAGGATTTCGGAACTACAGCGCTGTTTTGCACCCCATCTTATTGCCTGACAATTATAGAACACGCGGAAAGAACCGGTGTGGATTTAAAGAAAACCAAACTCCGCACAGGACACTTCGGAGCCGAGCCCTGGACGGTGGAAATGCGTAAAGAAATCGAGGCTAGAAGTGGAATACATGCGTATGAGCACTACGGACTCACTGAGTTGATGGGGCCAGGCGTGTCATTCACGTGCGAGCATTACAAAATTCATGTCAATGAAGATCATATTTATCCCGAAATAGTAGATTTTCAAACATTAGAGCCGGTTGAATTGGGCAAAGAAGGAGAGTTGGTCTTCACTTCACTGCAGCGTCGGGCTATGCCCATGATCCGATATAGGACACGCGACATCTGCACTCTGCGCCGAGAAAAATGCGAATGTGGTCGAACTCTCGTTACTATGGATAAAATTTTGGGCCGGACGGATGACATGATGATCATCGGCGGAGTTAATGTATTTCCCTCGCAAGTAGAATCAGTTTTGATGGAATTCGATGAAGCGGAGCCGCTTTACCAGATTCGCCTCAGGAAAAAAGGCTATCTTGACGCCATGATGGTGGAAACCGAAGTGAAACCCGCTGTCTATGAGGCAGGCCAAGCCAAAATCGACGAACTTGCCAAGAGAATATCGGCCAGAATCCAGCAAGTCATAGGAATAAATGTGCCTGTATCTATTTTACCGATCAATTCGATCACTAGGAGCGAAGGAAAAGCCAAACGCATCATTGACGAGCGGTAAGAAACCTGAACCCGGAGTCTGATTCCGAATCTGTAGTAGTAGGGGCGGGTTTCAAACCCGCCCCTACCGAGTTTTCCACGAATGCCAAAATTCTTTAGCGGTGCGCGAATACTTTGGCTCGCCACTCGTCCTGCTTGGCTCTATCCGTATGGCCGAGTATTTCGTGGCATCGGCTACGCAAAAGGTATACCTCTCCTTTATATGGATTGACCTTTGCGGCCCGATCAAGGTCAGCCACGGCCTGCTTGATATCGTTCAGGTCGAAGTACAACTTGGCGCGTTTTAGTCTAGCCTCAAAATGGTTGGGGTCGGCGCTCAGCGCTCGAGAATACGCTTCGAGAGCTCGGTCAATTTGAGACTCAGCCATATGGATTTCGCCCATGGTCACATATGCCTCAGCAAACGACGGTTCGATTCTCAGGGCCAATTCAATTTTATCGAGAGCGCCCGCTGTATCCCCTTTCTTGAGCAGCGCTTCAGCCAAAACTTGGTACGCTGTTGGGTCGTTCGGCTCCAACCGGATAGCTTCATGCAAATCGGCTATAGCCCGATCTAGCTGTTTTTCATTGAAATAGAGACTGCCCCTCAGCAACCGGGCCTCTTGGCTCTCAGGATTCATCTGAATGGCTCTGTCTAGATCCATAAGCGCCCGATCCCCTCGCATTAAATACTTAAAAACTTGGGCGCGCTTTGTGAAAAGCCAGGGATCATCCGGCCGTCGTTCCAGCGCCTTGTTCAAATCACTGAGGGCCGGCAGATAACTGCCGGTAACCATGTGCAGCAGCGCCCGGTTTATGTAAGAAAGAGGATTGTCGGGCTCTAGCACGATGGACCGGCCAAGTTTTTCAAGGGCCTCCGGATATCTGCCCATCGTCATAAGGACCGACGCATGGTTCATAAATAATATTGAATCCTTGGGGTCGGTTTCCTCTGCCTTTTGATAATCTTTGAGGGCCTTTTGAAAATCATTTAGCACTCGGTATGCATCTGCCCTATACCAGTAAATTTGCTTCATATCCGGATCGATTTCCAGGGCCTTATTGAAATCTTCAAGAGCCTTGGCTGGTTGGGAAACATTCAGGTAAGCGAACCCCCTGCGGAAAAGAGCCTCAGCATTCCTGGGTCGAATTTTGAGGAGTCGTTCCATTTCGTGGATAGTGGAGTCATACTTCTTCTGTTCCACGTAAATGGCTGCTCGCCCGAAATAAGCGTCTTCTTCATTCGGGTCCAACGCAGTGCTTCTGTCAAAGCACTTCATAGCTTCCGGATAATTCTCCCTGTAAAAGCGCATCAGTCCCATTTGTGAATATACAGGCGCAGGTTTCGACGCCACCTTTACAGCGCGCTGGAGAGCCTCGATCGCGCCATCCAAATCGCCCCTTCTCGCAAGCAAATTACTCTTTGCTATCCAGGCCTCAAGCAAATTTGGATCAATTTCCAAAGCTGCTTCAAAGTCCTTCAGCGCTGCCTCATATCCATGAATCCTTTCAGTGGCCTGACCCCTCAGCGTCAACGCCATGGCGTTTCGGGCATCCTTGCGAATCACTTGATCAATTATTTCAATGGCTTTGCTGAATTGACCTTCATCAATTAACCGTTTCGCACGCTCCGTTTTGGATGAAGGCAACCAACCACATCCCGAGAGCAAGAGAAATATGGAGCATAGAATTATGCTGTGGATCACACAAATTCTTTTAGTTTTCACTTGGAACATTGTCATTGATCAACTGATATGAGCGCAAAGTGGCCCAAAAATCTGACAAGCTTTCGGCCCCTTCCTTATTCAAGCCTAATTTGAGAAATCATTTTTGTCAAATTACAGCCTGTCGGACAGTTCTATAGAAAAAAAGATTTTTAAATATAGACCAATGGAGTTTACTATTAAATTCAAAATTTATATAATTCCAATATTGAGTTGATTGATTGGAGGTTTGCATGAATGCCGTTTCGGAAGCCCTGCCCTATGTGCAGAATTTTTTCCAAATGAACTTTCTCTTCAGCGGCCTCGAGGTTTCCTCCACCATGATTCTTACTGCACGCGTGTTTATGATGGTGGCTTTGGGAGGTGGCCTCTTGTGGGCGATCTTCAAAATAATAATCAAATTCCTGGACTGCATCCAAACATTCTTGGCTAATTTGGGCCACATCCCCTGGGTATTCTACCTCCTGCCGCTACTGATTATCCCAGGCTCCGCGGACAGTCTGGCAGCGAAATGGATAGGGTATGTCCTTCTAGTCTTGGCTCTGCTGGGTTTTTCATTTCTTGGCGTAATTGCTCTGGTTTTGTGGAAGTACGGAGTGGACCAGGCCCTGCGGTTAATAAACAGACTGAGGCGCTATCCTTCAGATCTCTCGCCGACACAATCTCGTGAATCTTCTATGCCGTCGGGCAACATTGTGGGCAGCTTTGCGGATTCGCCTCAATCTATTCGCGGCTAATTGTCGAGCCGGGCGCCTCTCTCGTTTTGACCGCTCAAATATGCTATATGAACATCACAGATTTGCTAAGAGAGGGCATCCGTGTTCGGAATATCCATGTGGGAAATTGTGCTTATTTTGGTGGTTGCTTTAATCCTGCTTGGCCCAAAGCAACTCACAGAAACAGCCCGAGTCCTGGGAAAAGTGTACAGGGAAATTCAGAAGATGGCTTTTGATGTCCGCAATTCGATAGATTTTGATTTGGAGCCACCTTCACAGCCGCCAAGCCATCCCAAACCCGAAGAAGAAACAGACCGTAAGGTCGTGGATGATAAAGCCCTTTTACCCCCACAGGGAGAAAAAACCGGGCCGGATTTTTACGCTGAACTCCTGGAAAGTTCCAGGGAAGAAGAAAAATCTGAGACCGGCGAATCAAGTTCTGAAATCCTTGAAAAATCCGAATCACAGCCTGAAAAAGAGAAAGAGCCTTCCACCACCGACAAATCATGAGAAATCTCCTAATTCTCCTAAGTCCCAGATATAAGAAGCTACGCCATCGGATTGAGAAGCCCGGGGCTGAGAGAAAACGCTTGGTCATAATCGGCTTATTGGTGGTGGGTCTGTGGGCGGTTCTTTACGTGGTCTGCCTGAAGGCTTTGACCTATTTTACCGCAGAAGAGATGTTCGGAATAATAGCAGCCACCAAGCTCCTTTCCATGATGTTGGTCACTCTTGCCTTTGTAGCTGTGATAAGCAATTTGATCACCAGTTTTTCGACGTTTTTCTTATCCGAAGACCTGGAATTGATCATGGCGTCGCCGGCGCCTAGTTGTTCGATTTACACGGTCCGATTCATTGAGACTCTGGTTGAGTCATCCTGGATGGTTCTGCTGTTTGGGTTCCCCGTTTTTCTCGCATACGGCCGAGTTTTTTCCGCGCCCTGGAGCTTCTATGCGCTGAGTCTGGCCGGCTTCTTCTGTCTGTTGATGATGATCACTGCCGCGGCCGTATTTTTGGTCCAGAACCTTGTGAGATCTTTCCCCGTAAAGAGGCTTCGGGATCTATTTGTATTTATAGGCTTAATGATTTTTGTGGCGATTTATCTGCTCTTCAGAATGCTGCGTCCTGAGGACTTTCTCAATCCCGAGGGATTCGCGTCGGTAATGGACTACCTCTCCATTATGTCGGAATCTTCTTCGCCCTTATTACCGACTACGTGGCTTATGGCGACCCTTCGGCCTTATATTACGGGAAACGGTTTCGGAGAGATTCCTCTTTTCCTTGGTCTTCTCATATCAGGAGCAGTGGTAGCTTTCAGGCTGGGGGGGCACAGTCATGAATGGATTCATTTTCAAGGTTATTCTCGTGCCATGGAATCCCGCGGAGCCCGTTTCAGTAAAAGCAGGCTGGTCAACCTGTTCGGCCGACTGCTGGGCCGTTTCATGGATCGACCAACCGTAAATCTTGTAATCAAGGAAAGCCTGCTTATGGCCAGGGATTGGGGCCGCCTGAGTCAATTATTTCTGCTTCTCGCTCTGATACTGGTCTACCTATATAACTTCAGTGTGCTGCCCACTCTCGATTCTCCTGATCTTGCCATGTTCCTGAAGAGTTCCATCGCCTTTCTTAACATTGGGCTGGCCGGTTTCGTACTCTCGTCGCTTGGTGTAAGATTCCTTTTTCCCGCGATTTCCGGAGAAGGCAGGGCCTTTTGGATTTTAAAGGGGTCGCCGATCAGCTTACGGAAAATCCTGTGGGTGAAATTCTTTTTCTACTTGGCGCCTATGTTTATCCTTGGACTTTTTCTCGTGACAATGACGAATCACCTGCTCGGAATGGGGCTTTTCATTTCCATAGTCTCAACGATCACGATCGGGTTTCTGACAGTGGGAATAACGTCACTGGCCGTAAACATGGGGGTCATCCACGCAGACTTAAAACAATCGGATCCGAGTAGGGCATTCAGCGGCGTTGGGGGTCTTTTAACCATGATTTATTCCGCGCTTGCTGTAACCGCCGTGATCCTACTCGAAGTGTTCCCCGTCTACAGGATCGTAACTGCGGAATTTTATCGCCGAAGCTTCACCAGTTTGGATTACGTGTCGATTGTAGTTTGTTTCGCGGCGGCTCTTGCCGTGGCGATGTATCTCATCATTCAGCCGCTTCGAATGGGCATGAAACGCATCACTGAATTGGAAATATGAGAGATTAGGTCACACAATGGAAAGAAGCGACGTATCAATACCCTGCGGAACATTGACTCTCGAGGGAGTGTTGGAAGCGCCCGAGATGGCTAAGGCGCCGTTGCCCGGAGCGGTCATCTGCCATCCGCATCCTCTGTACGGCGGAAACATGCACAACAGTGTGGTCAAGGCTGTACGGAATGCTCTGATTGACGAAGGACTTGCATGTCTGAGATTCAATTTCAGAGGTACCGGGGGCAGTTGGGGTGAGCACGGAAATGGAATCGACGAGTTGGAAGACGTGCTGGCCGCCGTGGATTTCCTTGAAGCAAGATCGGAAGTCGACGGGAGAAAACTGGTTCTCGCAGGCTATTCTTTCGGCTGCTGGGTCGGACTGAAAGCTGCTGCGCGTGATGCTCGACTTGGATTACTCATAGGAATTTCGCCCCCCGTCGATGAGTACGATTTCGATTTTCTCAAACAGGAAACTCGACCCAAGCTGCTCATCACGGGCGATCGCGATTTTGTCTGCTCAAAAGAAAAATTCCGGAAACTTCTCGATGAAATTCCCGAACCTAAGAAGGGAGTAATAATTCCGGGAGCGGACCATTTTCACGCCGGCAATGAGGACGTCATTGTTGACGAGACCAAAGCATTCCTGGCCCAATACCAGTTCGATGAAAGAGATGATTAGATGGGGTTTGCAGCAAGCTCAGTTTCGATTGTCAGATATCGAGTCCGTGGCGAAATAGAGGGCTCTTTTTGGGACGCAGTGGACGAAGGCGTCAAAAGAGGGGCTTTTCGCGAAATTGAAACCGCGTCTGACGAGATTGGCATGGGATGGGCCTCGATGGAGGATTTCACCGACACCACATTCCGATCTTCATATGTCCGAGGCAATTATGTGGCGGTCTCTCTGCGTGTCGACAATGTCCGAGTCCCGCCGCGGGTGCTCGAAATCCAGTTCAAAAAGGAAGCTCGAAAGATAATCGAACAAACAGGGGCGCATAGATTATCAGCCGCTCAAAGCCGAGACCTCAAAGAGCATCTTAAAGAATCGCTCAAGAAACAGGTTTTCCCATCCATTCAGGTTTACGATCTCATTTGGGATACGGCCAAAGCGGTAGTCTATTTCGGAAGTCAGGCGCCAAAGGCGCGTGAACGAATCGAACAACATTTCAAGAAATGTTTCGGCCTGACTTTGGTTCCGCTCATACCGTTCATACGAGCTGAAGAAATCTTGGCCGAAAACCCGGGAAGACAACGTCTCGAGTCTTTGAAGCCGTCTATCATGGCCCCGTGATCCCAAAGCCGGTCAAACAGCCATTTCACCGCAGAGAACGCAGAGGCCGCAGAGAAGAAATTAGATAACGAACTATTGACTTAGCACGGCTGACGTGCAGACGACCCTTGACAACGTCATTCCCGTGTCAATGGGAATCCAGAATTCTCCTCGCGAAAGCGGGGATCTAGTGGTTGTCTCGTTACCCCGTTGAAAAACGAGGTCCAGTCTGGTTCCCGGCTTTCGCCGGGAAAATATCTGGATTCCTGCTTTCGCAGGAATGACAGCACAAAAGCCGGCGATTAGGTGGCGCTGAGTTAAGGTCACAATCCTCCAGATAGTTGTTCTCCGCGTCCTCTGGGCTCTCAGCGGTGAGGTCCCTGATTTCTAGCAAAAGGCGGTTGGCTATGAATTTTTTGGATATACTTCGAGAAAAGGCTTTTTTGGGGCGGGAGTTCTTGACCTGGCTCTGGTTCAAGTCTGAACAAACAGGCGGCCGAATTGAGCTTCCCGGACAGAAAGTGATTGAGGTGATCTTCCTGGACCGAATGACTCTGGACCTTTCCGACGCGGAAACTCCGCAGACAGTCGCTCTAAAAGGCGAGCATTCGGAGCTTCGAGAAGGTTTAGCCGCTCTAAAGGAAGGCAAGAAAATCGAGGAGGCTCGTATCTCCATAAGGTCCGGAAGTGATGATTTTACGATGGTGGCGAAGGCCACCTGGTTTTCTTTCGGCTCATTTAGGACTCCCAGAGTGCTCCCTCCAGAAGAATCGGAGGAAGGCATCGAAGGAGCGTTCCTGGAAAAGGTCTCTCTTATTGAGGAAGGAATGGAAGCGCTGGACTCGCTTTTCGAATACTTCGTCAAGCTCCGGATTTCCGATGAATGGGAGACAACTGAACTGCCCGCGCTGCGGCATTGGGTAGGTTCGGCTGGTGTTTAGATGCGTGAACTCTGCATTGCAATGCTTTTGTGGCCGCCACTACGTTTGCCGGCTTCCCGTGTGAGACTGCCGCGTACCGTATTAGAAAGGAGGAGAGACTATGAAAGGGCTGAAGATTCTCATGGCCCTTGTGGCCATCACTCTCTTCGCCGTTCCTGACTGGGCCTGCTCCCAGGTTTTGGTGGTCTGCCGCAGATTCATAGCAGACAAGGGCTGCCACAAGTGTTCTGATTATTTTTATGTCAACTCAGAAGATGAGGCTCAACAGCGGTGCGGCAAATTGGGCGGGGACCCATTCTATTTCCCTGGAGTGGGAAGGATGTCCTTCTGGATGAGAGGCCATTGTTCCTGTGAAGGCATCGACCCTGCGCCGTGATAGCGCATTTTCCATCTCTGACGCGATGTTCATCTAATTGGACAAAGTGAATCGGGGTCCAATTGAGGATTCCAATTAAGGCGAGAATAGTCTGCCGAGGATAGACGCATGATATCTGCTCGCGAAGAAGGACAACTCTGGGCACAAGCCGTTGTCTTCCTGGAACAGGGCCGTCCGGGTGACTTGGACCACACTCGCGCAGTGGTGGCTAATGGAAGAATCCTGTTGGCGAAGGAAGGCGGAAACCCTCGGGTGGTTATTCCTGCGCTTATCTTGCACGATGTCGGCTGGGGCCGAGTCGATTTCTCCGATTTCATTAACGCTCCTGCAGAAGCGAAAAGGGACGTAGAAAGTGTGCATATGCACATGCGGTACGGCGCGCAAATTGCCTCTGATATTCTCAGCAATATCCGATGGGATGATGAGGCCATTCGGAAGATCACTTCGATAATCGCTGTTCATGACATTCCGGAAAAGGTGCTAGCGCTGGATGATCTGGACGCCACACTGGTCTTTGAAGCCGATTGGTTGGACAAGTATGTGCCGGAAAGACAGAACAGGTATTTCGATGTGGTACCGAACCGGACAGAGCTTAAGGAAATCAAAGAGTACTTCAAAGCAAACAGATCACGGTGGTTCCGAACCAGGACTTCGCGCGAATTGCTGGATCAGATCATCTCCAGGCGGAAGAAAGCTTGAGCATGCTCCGGCGCCATTTGAAATGGCTCGAGAATTCCCTCCATCCCCAGCCGGATTTCTTTGGTAAACTGTTAATTTCGGCTTGACTGGCGACCTCAGACGGCAGAGAATAAGGCTTCAGATTCTGAAGACGTCGTCAGAAGGATAGACGAATGAATCCTTCAACGCTGCCCGAGGGCAATGGAGAGCTTGCAAGGCTTCCCCGTAAAGAGCGAGAAAATCTGCGGCAACGCGAAGAGATACTCGATACTGCGCTTAGACTGTTCTCGGAAAAAGGCTATCACAACGTCTCCATGCAGGAGATCGCAAAGCAAGCGGAGTTCGGAGTCGGAACTATATATAAATTTTTCTCTAATAAGCAGGACTTGTACAGAATTCTTATCATGGAAACGGCGGAAAAATGGCAACGAGCTGTTTTTCAAGCCCTAGAACAGGAACGGGATCCTTTTCAGGCCATAAAAGAATACATTGCCGTCCAACGGGAACTGTTTTTTGCCAATCTGCCCGTCGTTCGCCTGTATTATTCCGAAACCAAAGGGGCGTGCTACAGCATGAGGCCCGGTTTTGACCAAGACCTCCTCAAGCTTCGCGATGAACGCATCAAGAAATTGGGCTCTGTTTTTGAGGCGGGCATCAAGGAGAGAGTTTTCCGGGACCTCGATCCTAATCACATGTCGCTGGCGCTCCACGGAATTATCGACGCTTTTCTTTACCGGATGATGGAAGATCCTGCGCGATTCCGAAAACGGGATGAGCTGTCAGACGCTGCCGAGATTTTTCTCGGAGGAGTCATGAACAAGTGACAAGGACTAATGGCCAGAAATTAGGTCATCCGCAACCTTTAATCATCGATCTTTACGAGGTCTCTGATGCAACCCACTAAAACGGTCTGTGAAGCGCTCAAATGGAGTTTGGTCCTGATGGCTCTGCCAGGCAGTCTGCTGCTGGATGGCTGCGACCGCCGGAAGCAATCTGCGTCGCCTCCTGTTCCGGAAGTGGCTACGGTGACAATCCAGCCGCAGGAACTCGCGCTGACGACCGAATTGCCGGGGCGCACCTGTCCGCACCTCGTATCGGAGATCCGACCTCAGGTCAATGGCATCATTCAGAAGCGCATGTTTACAGAAGGTTCCGATGTGAAGGCCGGTCAGGTGTTGTATCAGATCGAACCCGCTCCCTTTCAGGCAGCCTTCGACAGTGCGAGGGCTGCCCTTATGAAATCAGAGGCCAATCTGAGAGTGACTCGGTTAAAGTTCGAACGTTATAAGGGATTACTCGCCGAAAAAGCGGTCAGCCAACAGGATTACGACGATAGAGAGGCTGCGCTGAAGCAGGCTGAGGCCGACATTGAATATTGCAAGGCAGCGGTTGACACTGCTCGCATCAGTTTGGATTACACCCGTGTGACAGGTCCGATATCCGGGCGCATCGGCAAGTCCAACGTGACAGATGGCGCCCTCGTAACGGCGCATCAAGCCTTGCCTTTGGCCACCATTCAGCAGCTGGACCCCATCTACGTCGATGTGCCCCAATCGACTACCGAACTTCTAAGACTAAGACGTCGCCTGGCAGACGGCCGCTTCAATCAAAACGGGACGAACCAGAAAAAAGTCAAACTCATCCTGGCGGACGGTACAGCATATCCTCAAGAAGGAACGCTTCAATTCCGTGACATCACGGTTGACCCGGCAACCGGGTCCGTGATCCTGCGGGTCGTCGTTCCCAATCCTGAGGGACTTTTGCTGCCGGGTATGTTCGTCCGGGCCGCCATAGAGGAAGGGATCGCTGAACAGGCCATTCTCGTTCCCCAACAGGGCGTGAGCCGTACTCCAAAGGGAAATCCCTTCGCGCTTGTCGTGAGTAATGCCGGGACGGTCGAGCAACGGATGCTTGGGCTCGGTCGCGCCATCGGCGACAATTGGCTCGTCTCTTCCGGCCTCTCCGCCGGAGACCGAGTGATTGTCGAAGGAAGTTTGAACGTGCGCCCAGGTTCAACGGTAAAGGCCGTTTCCTTGATTTCGAATAGCCCGAAGGCCTGCGTGGAAGTCGAAAATGCCAAGCGCCCGCTACAATCTAATTAACGGAGGACCGTGGTGTTATCCAACTTCTTTCTTGACCGCCCGGTCTTCGCGTGGGTCATAGCCATCATCATCATGCTGGCAGGCGGGCTTGCGATTCACAATTTGCCCATCTCCCAGTATCCGCCCATCGCCCCTCCGTCCATCGCCATCGACGCCTTTTACCCCGGGGCATCCGCTCAGACAGTGGAGGACAGTATAGTCCAGATCATCGAGCAGAAGATGACCGGATTCGACAAACTATTGTACATGTCAGCAACGAGTGATGCCTCCGGCACCGGGAGGATCGAGCTTACCTTTGCCCCAGGCGCCGATCCCGATCTTGCCTGGGCCCAGGTACAGAATAAGCTCCAACTTGCCATGGCCAGCCTGCCCGACGTAGTCCAACGCCAGGGCGTCAAGGTCAGCAAATCAACTAGAAACTGGCTAATCATTGTCGGTCTCACCTCGGAAGACGACAGTATGGACCAGGACGACCTCGCGGACTACGCTCAGTCTAGTGTCCAGCAGGTGCTGGCCCGGGTGCCGGGAGTAGGTGAAGTGGAAACCTTCAGTTTCCAGTATTCCATGCGAGTCTGGCTCGACCCGGAACGGCTGACCGATTACCACCTGACCGTGGAAGATGTCACCCGAAGTCTTCAAGCTTACAACGTGGAGGTTTCCGCGGGCCAATTCGGCGGGGCGCCGGCTGCCAAAGGTCAACGGTTGAATGCCTCGGTCATCGTCCAAAACCTGCTCAAGACACCGGAGGAATTCGGCGCCATACCGTTACGCACCAATCCTGACGGGTCTGTCGTACGCGTGCGCGACATAGGTCGGACAGAACTGGGCACCGAGAAATACGGGACCAATAACCTGTATAACGGCCGGCCGGCCACGTCCTTAGCCATCCGGTTGGCGCCCGGAGCCAATGCAGTGGAGACCGCCGATGCTGTCAAAGCCAAGATGAAGGAGCTTTCCAGGTACTTTCCGACAGGCATGAAGGTCGTTTATCCCTTGGACACAACTCCTTTCGTGAAGGTGGCCATAAAAGAGGTGGTCAAGACCCTGTTCGAGGCTATTTTGCTGGTCTTCCTTGTCATGTATCTTTTCCTTGGAAACATACGGGCTACCCTGATTCCGACCATCGCGGTGCCGGTGGTGCTCCTGGGGACGTTCGCGATTCTGGGGCTTTTCGGGTTCTCGATCAACATGCTGACTATGTTCGCGATGGTCTTGGCAATTGGTCTTCTTGTGGACGATGCTATCGTGGTGGTGGAGAACGTGGAACGGATCATGTCCGAGGAGGGACTCGGACCCAAGGAAGCAACCCGAAAGTCCATGAGAGAAATTACAAGCGCATTGAACGGAATAGGTCTTGTTCTCTCGGCGGTTTTCGGCCCAATGGCATTCTTCGGTGGCTCTACCGGCGTGATTTATCGGCAGTTCTCCGTGACATTGATCGCAGCTATGCTGCTCTCCGTGGTGGTGGCCCTTATCTTGACCCCGGTTCTGTGCGCGTCGCTTCTCAAGCCGATGCCAAAGGGCCATGAAGCGGCTGAAATTGCCTTTTTTCTATTCCGGCCTTTTTTACGGTGGTTCGACAGAATCTTTCTCAGGACGAGAGATATGTACCAGGCTCTGGTCGGCCACATCATTTTCAGCAAGCTCCGCTACATTTTCATCTACGTTCTGATTGCGGTAACGCTGGGATTCCTCTTCCATCGAATGCCCACAGCATATCTTCCAAATGAGGATCAGGGCGTCATGTTCATCCAGGTGACGCTGCCTTCCGGATCGACCTTGGAGCAGACCGACCAAGTTATGACTCAAATCCGAAACCATTTTCTTGTGGATGAAAAAGAAGTGGTGAAATCCTGCTTCACGCTTGCCGGCAGGGGATTTTCCGGAGGCGGGCAGAATGTTGGGCTGGGATTTGTACATCTCAAGGACTGGGACCTGCGCCAGTCGGCGGACATGAAAGTTGATGCCGTGGTAAAGCGCGCCATGGCCAAGTTTTCGAAGATCCGCAACGCAAGGGTATTCGCGTTTCCGCCTCCGGCGGTCATGGAACTCGGTCGCGCTGGTGGCTTTGATTTCCAATTGCAAGATCGGAGCGGCCTCGGGCACGAAACACTGATGGCAGCCCGCAACCAATTACTCGGTATGGCTTCCCAGGATTCAAGATTGCTCCGTGTACGCCCGGCCGGATTGGAAGATGTGCCGCAATACCGGGTCGATGTTGATTGGGAAAAGGGTGGCGCGCTGGGGGTTTCTATCGACTCAATCCACACGACCATATCCGCGGCGTTCGGCGGCGCCTATGTAAACGATTTCATCCAGGGGGGACGAGTCAAGCGGGTTTATGTTCAGGCCGACGCCCCGTATCGCATGCTCCCAAATGACCTGGAACGGCTCTATGTTCGAAATAAAGCCGGGACGATGACGCCTTTCGCATCCTTCGCCACGGGCCACTGGATTTACGGCCCCCCACTGCTGGAGCGTTTCAATAGCTTTCCGTCGTTAAGCATTTGGGGCGAACCGGTAACGGGGAAGAGTTCAGGGGAGGCGATGCAGGCCATGGAGGAGATCGCCCCAAAGCTGCCCAAGGGCATCGGTTTTGATTGGACCGGAATCTCCTACCAGGAGCGTATGGCAAAATCACAAGGGCCGATTCTCTACGCCTTTTCCATTATTGCCATTTTTCTCTGCCTAGCTGCCCTTTATGAGAGCTGGACTATCCCATTTTCGGTAATGTTTATGTTGCCGCTGGGTGTCATCGGGGGAGTGGTGGCTTCATCGCTTCGGGGATTTCCCAATGATGTTTATTTTCAGATCGGACTCCTCACCGTGTTAGGGTTGACGACCAAGAACGCGATCTTGATCGTCCAGTTTGCCAAAACGAAAATGGAAGAGGGAGCAGAGTTGATTCCGGCCACCTTGGAAGGGGCGAAATTGAGATTTCGTCCGATCATAATGACATCTCTTGCTTTCGGTTTCGGGGTCCTTCCTCTGACAATGGCCAACGGGGCCGGGGCCGGGGCGCAAACGGCCATCGGGACAGGAGTCCTGGGAGGGATGCTTGCCGCTACCTTCCTGGCGACCCCCTTCATTCCGCTCTTTTATGTTTTGATTTGCCGGATGTCTGAGAGAACAAAGCGCGGCCAGACTGAAGCGGCAGAGTCGGCTGGCGCGAATCCTTAAAATAGTCATAGGCGTCTGGGTGACGAAAGCAGGTTTTCTATTTCGCCGAACCTTGTGGTTTATGAGTCTGTCGCCCAGCGAACTGCAATAATGGTTGGCGTGTGCATCACTCCCCTAGCGGCGCCACACTTTCTTGATCAGTCCCTGATGATTTATCATCGAAAAGCATGTGTGATTCAATCTCAAAGCAAGCTCCACATTCGTCACAGACATGGGCGGCAGGGAAATTGTGAAATTCGTCCAAGGACACCGTGGCATTGCATTCTGGGCATTCGATCTTCATGGTCTGTACCTCTCTTAGTAATTTAGTGATTCGTTCTGAACTGACTGGAGCTGTCCTTATGTTAGTTATACTAATGCTAATAGGCCGGACCTGTCAACTCTTGTCAAGTTATATCGCTATAAATCAGCCAATTACTCGTCCAAGTGACACCGGCATGAATTAATTTAAACTAATTGCGGCTATACTTACCCTCTGCGAAACCGCGCAAAGTTCACGAACGCGGGATATACCCACGGGCAGATAGATGGAGGTTTGAGGCGGGAGCGCTGTGTCGAAACCAAAGCCACCTGTGACTAAGTCGTCCGAATCGAACTGCGCAGGATCTGTCTCTGAATAAGTTCCTCTCCGTCGGATGCTGTCAGGCTATGTTGGAGCAGTGCCGTACCGGCGTATTATGTTTGACAGGAACTGCCGGAGAGAGATACGCTCAAAAACTCCATACGATTGTCGCTGCCGAGCAGGATGGTTCCAGATCGGCCGCCGTTGAGTCGCTTCGGGCGATGCGGAAGTCGAAGGGGCAGATGACCACAGGTCCATCAAAGCGGAGGCCCCAGAGGGGGTATGTTGTGGCAGCGTAACTAGGATGACAAGGCATACGGAAATACAGGCAAGGTATTCTTGTGATAACTCGCCTCAGCCGCTACACTTTTTTGGTCACTAACCTGCTTCTGGTAATATCTTCTACATCATGTGCTTGGGAATTTAGTATTGATTCCGCTTTGTTAAATTTTCGCTTCGTCTATGCTTCCCAGGCAGGGTCGCAGGGATTCTTCGGGCCTTTCAACACGGACATGAGTTCACAGGGAGCTGATTTTGCCTCCCTCAATGGCTGGTTCCGACGAAGGATGCTCTCAGGGTCCACCGCCGTCACCTCATCGACACGCCTCGTGATGTTCCCCCTCCTGAGATTAAACCAGGCTGTCTGGCTGGCAGGTACTTACAGGGTAGCGCCACAAATTCCACAAAACGTGGATCCGTTCTTAGCTCCGGACGCTGAACCAGGCTTCTCACGCGGAACATGGACCAGGTTGTGGATGACGGTAAACACTCCCTTGGGCACGATCTATTATGGAAAAAGAGGCTTCCAGCAGGGATGTGGTCTCCAATTCAGCAGCGCGGAAGTTGCCGAAGATGTCATAGATGTCACCACGAGGACTGTGCAGATATTCCAACTTGAAACCGTCCATGGTCCCTTCACTGTGGGCGCGGGATTATATCCGTGGAGGCGAGGCAGCTTACTGTACTGGAACCTCGACGATCAGAATACGGCAAGAACAGCCCATGTATTAAGCTACGTGAGGTACGCCAATGGACCCATCGATGCGGGTATTGGGGGGTTCTATTGGGTGTTTGACGAAGGCCCTGAAAGCCAGTTGAGTACCCAAAAACGGGCCTCTGTTCCACCAGCCACTACGTCCGGAACCGAAGGCTGGATTTATTTCAAATATACTAACGGCCGCCTATTCTTAAATGCCGAAGCCGACTGGTATTATCGGACCATACGATATCAATCTTCGCAGGATGGGACCTTTTACGGCGCCCCTGCCGCCCCTTACGCAGGAGGAGGAAGTCTCTTTGCGCCAAAGTATGTTGAGTCATGGCGATACATGTTGGAATTTGGCTGTTTTTCCGGACCCATAAAAGCCAGCGTTCTCTTGTGCCACATGCCCGGACCTGACAGAAGACACGGAATCCTCATAGACAGGCAACCTTTCATCCAGGAACCGGCAAGAAGCGCTTACGGAGTTTTCTATCCTTATTGCCTCATGATGGCCAAATATTACAGGGCCGGAGTTGATTCATATCTTGATATGTCCGCTTCGGATGTGGTTGCAGGGCAGCTTAACTACATGGTGGCCAGCAACCTTGACATTGTCACTTCGATTATGATGGCGCGAAGAGCGTCTCATGGATACGGCTATGGTTACATAAGGCCTGATCTCGACAAGTCCGGAGCCGTGAATTTTGACCACCGAGGAAATTTTTCAGTTCCGGCGCCATCGATACCTTATAACGATCTGGGCTGGGAATTAAATCTTGGAATAGGATGGAAGCTCCTGGAAAACTGGCAGCTCAGTCTTCGTGGAGCGTACTGGCAGCCGGGAAAATGGTTCAACTTCGCCTGTATCGACAAATCCGTGTCCAACTGGGATAATCCTTCACCGCTCAACAATTGGGGAACAAACCCTAACCGGGTCATAGCGCCTATTATGGGCGTTGAACTCTACCTCAACACCAAGCTTTGAACTCTCCCTGAAGAGTACTGATGAGCGTCCGATTGCGTAAGTGACGTTCCGTCATTCCTGCTTCCGCGGGAATGACGGCAGGTGAACCCGATGTTCTGCCTCATTCGGACATAATTATAGACACTTGTTATAATGCAATTCACGGGGAACAAGTTCCGCAAAAGTCCCGCGCTGACAATGCTGAAAAAGAAAATCCCGCTGCGGCTCATTTCCAACCGAGCGGGATGATTTATCTTTTTTGGCTCCCCGAGTAGGACTCGAACCTACAACCTAGTGGTTAACAGTCACTTCCAGAAATGGAAACACTAATACTTCCAGAGTCTTATTAGGACGAAACCGTTGCAAGAACCAGCACGAACCACGACGACACATCACCGATGGACACAAAATGGCCACACTGGTCTAACCAGGTAAGGTGGCCCAGAAGATCAGGTTCGTGACTGGGGGCCTTCTGGTGTCAGTGGAAACGGGATCTATTCCAAGAACGACTCTACCATCCGTCCTTTGATCCTAAAGCACCCCTTGTACTCCTGCGGAAGCTCTCGCTGATTACTCAAATTCTCTCCAACGTCGAGCATCACCACCTAAAAATTGGTCGCGAATAGAACTTTTATTCAGAGTCGGAGATTGGTGCGGCAGAGTTCCGCTCCATTTGAAAAGACCCAAGGAGAATCATCCTTATGAAAGAAATACAAATTTCACTGGAAGAGTTTGACCTGGAAGCATTGCTGGAAACGACAGTCCAATTCCTCAAGGAACAGGTGTCCCCGGAAGTGGACCCTACCTATGGGATAGTCTGGGTTCAAAGCAATGACGACGTTCCCGTCTTCGGTCCCGAATCCGGATGGGATGTCCCGTCTGGACTCAAAAAAGAAGGAAAAATCGTCTTCTTTCCGTTCGCCCGTGCAGATGCCGATGGGACCTTCACGTGTGCAGACGGAAACACATACGGGGCAGCACCTGACGACGAGGAGTCTGATGACTACATGCTGATCGGCATGGAAGATAGCATTGGCTTTTTGGTCCAGGTGAAGGACGGCACGGTCATCATAAACTCAGCGATTCATGCGGGTGGAGCCTGCCCCGGCCCCCCACCGAGTATAGATCTGTCTCCAGACTGCGGTGTCCTGGAAAAGCCTATGGAGAAATTCATTAAAGATTTAGTACGGTCTGATAGATCGGACATTGAACCTCTCATCCAAGACGAGCTATGTTCCCGGTCCTGGGAATTTACGACCTGGGAGACAACGCGAGAGCTTTCCGGAGAAGATTTAGATTGGCTGAGCGCCGAAAGAATTTTTCTCTTGGATCACAGAGTCGCTGCAATAATGGAAACGAAGACTCCGGGCGCTGGCCTGCCGAGTGCGTTGGAACGTGCAGTATATTACTCGCTGAGCTATCAAGAAAGAACCGGCAACATAGCACCGCTTGCCGTCGTGAGAGACCAAGGCCAATACTCTTGTCTCGACATTAGAGCGAACGCAGTTCCGTTGAATCTAAGTAGGTTCCCCACTCCAAGACAGCTCTACGAGTCTCTTCATCCAGAGACAGAGGAGTTTCAAGGAACGCTTCGGTGTTACCAGCGAGACGCGGTATCCCAGATTCTCCTTTGCGTTTTCTCAGGCCGTCGCAGGATGTACCTTCAAATGGCTGGCGGCACTGGAAAAACCATAACAGCCGCAGCAGCGATTGCGAGACTGCATTCCGCCGGACTGATACAGAAGAGTCTATTCTTAGTGGACAGAGATGCTTTGGCTGATCAGGCAGTAAAAAAACTCACTGACCACCTGGTAGGGCGCTTCAATATTGGACGAGCCGAGGGGGCTGAGAAAGATAAGGATTACGATATTCTAGTATCCACGGTGCAGCACTTGGCCACTGGGTTACGATATAGTGGCTACGATCCTTCTCATTTCGACTTGATCATCATTGACGAGTGTCACAGATCATATTTCGGGGCTTGGTTGCCCGCCTTAGATCACTTCTCCGAGGGCGGGGCGATTCTCATTGGACTCACCGCAACACCGTCCGATAGAGAGACCCTCAGCACTGATGCCTTTTTCACCGATGAGGGACAGTATCCAGGTCCTATCTTCCGTTACACCACAAGCCAGGGAGAGACCAATCCTGAAGTGCTGGAATGGGACCGACTGGCTCCATGCGAGCATCACGCCATCTACACCGACGTGGATTTAGAAAAAGTGGAAGAACTCGGCTTTGACTTTGAGCCTGACCAGTTGGGGAAGGCGGTTAATGTTCCGCAACGCAATCAGCTGGTTGCACAGACATATTTCGAGACCGTTCTCGAAAATGGGTATCCAGTGAAGACTATCGCATTTGCCTCATCAATTGCTCACGCAAAGGATCTGACCCGTGCACTCATAGAGGAATATAACCGGCGAAATAACCTCCCACTGGACCACCCAGGCGCAGAGAAATTCATTATGGCGGTTCACCATGAGACGCCCAACGCTCTCACGATCATCGAGCAATTCCAAGAGATCATGGACTCTTCGGAGCGGAAGGCCATCATAGATCAGGCCATGAGGAACCCGGACATGGGTTCTCGTTCTATTGTGCTGGTCGGAGTCGGAATGCTCGATACAGGCATCGATGTTCCTGATTTGGAGGTACTTCTCATGGCTCGACCCACCATGTCGAAGATACTTTACGCCCAAATGAAGGGACGTGGTGCGAGAAAATGCAGGGCAACTGAAAAGGCTTCATACAAACTCATAGACTTCATCGATCTGCACAGCATGCGGTATGTGGTGACCAATGACACGCTACTCCGGGAACACGAGACCATCTTCGGAATGGGCGTAGCCGCTCAGGGAGAAGAGCAGGTAAGAAAAGCTGAAGGACTCTTCGTCCGCCAGGGCCATACTAAGACGCTTGTCTACATCCCGGCTCCAAATTCCTTTTTAGAATTGGCTTCTCCTGAATTCTTTGGGGCACTGCACCGCCGCCTGGAGGGTCAACTCAAGAGACGCTTGGCCAAAGAGCTGCTCAGGTTTCGATTTGCTCACGCGTTGCTGATTTGGCGGTACTTACAGGGAAGCCACACCATAGACGGGGTTTTTCTTACTGCCACAGGTTTTGACCTGATGTCACTTCAAGAGCTGTACGGTATGCCAGGAGGAACGTTGGAAGACATCGTGTCATTGGCAAGTCGAGAGCTCGGTTTGCCTTTGTGATGCGGGGGGACGGCTGCCTGGTTACATCAGATATTATTTACTATTTCATGAAATATTGCGAAACGGGGATGCTTAACCATGGCCGCCTCAAGAATGTGGCTCAGGATGGATTTGACGGCTTCTGAGAACGAATCTCGTGTGAAATGAAAAGGCAATGGAAGGGGACCAATTAGTAGAGATTTGGGGGAATGGCCTTTTCCCTACACAAGAGGTCAGACCAATGAACGCACGCAAAAAGCCATATGAAGATAATGAACAGGCGATGGACCTTCTGCGTTCCTACGGGAAGGAATTCCTCGTCTTTGACCCGGACGACCAGCCAAACGTCTTTACAGAGGCCGAGGAGAGATTCCCTCCGGCCCGAGGGGGCAGGGTGAATCCGAAGCAGATGAAGAATTGGCGCCATCTTCCACGCATGCTGCAATTTTTGCGAGAACGATATGGCCTCTTTAACTCCGGTCGTCTAATTACAGATTGCCCCCTGTTCATCATCAAGCGACGGAAATCAGACGACGCTAAGGAGTTCAGAAGGAGTTTTCAGGTAACGATCTCTAAAGGCCTCGTCAGGTTCGGATGTCGTCGGGCGCACTTCTGCGAGCGCAAGGGCTGTCAGGCCCACAATAAAGCTTTTTTGGACATATACGACCTGATCTGTTGGCTTGATGGAAATAAAGACCTTAACCACGCTAGAAAGCTTATCACTGACTATTTCGATGTGGAGATTGGCAACTTTCCGAAATCATCCGGCACTCCAGCCCAGGGAAAACAAACTGAAGGCGCTGAGTGGTTGAGATATGCGGTTCCAAAGAAAGATTTGGAAAGACTATTTGGTCTTCCGCACTCAGGCCGGGGCGCTCCGCAAAGATTTGCTGCTAAGGCGGTCGAAGTCATCACGGGAGCGTCAGAGGTTCCTTACGATGGACACAACGCTGACACGGGCGATACGATCCTGTTCAGCCGAAGTTTCCCGTGGGAAACCAGGCTCAAGGAATTCAGTCCAGCTGCCCGGCTGTTCATTTGGTTGCACTGGAAGCAGGCTGAGACCCAACGGAAACTCATGCTGAGTAATGAGGAAATCGGCAAAGCACTGGGAATCCCTACTAGGACCGTAATCGAGCATGCCCGAAGGCTCTTAAAGGCAGGGTATATTGAGGTTTCTCAAGGAGACAACTCGAAGAAGTCCTGGTCGGCCAAATACCGCTCTGAGGCTGGGCAAACTTGATGTCGTGGATATTTCCTTATATCGGTCGGTTACGCGGAATCTACGTACCTTGAAAAGGGTTTTTCTAGTATCCATGAACCGGTTTTCCCGAACTCCACCTACATATATTAGCCCCCGACCAGGGTCGGGTGGACCCGTCCATGCCGGAGGCGTGGGCGGTGCCCAGGTTAATCTTTAAGAAGAAGGATTAGGAATTGTAGAGTTATGGAGTACGGCCCTGGAATAGAGAGTAGAGTAATAAATCGGGAAGTAGATCTGCGGCTATTAGTCGGTTCCCTGCATGCAAAGTCATTCGCTATCAGTCCTCCTATCGAGGTTGACAACTCGTTCATGATGGGCTTGGCTAATGCTGATTTAAGCGAAGGTACATGTATCCATCTTCCTGTATCGGCTCTTTCGGAGGTGGCTACGCTTCTGTTTACCGGCAGAAACAGAGATACACATATATATGTACATTCACTTAAACAGCTTATAAATTGGTTTTATAAACATAATATCCTAATTGCTAATGATTATTTCCAGGATGTGTCCATCGCCGCGTACCTGTTAAAGCCTCCAGAGAAAGACAAGGGCGAGGATTGGCAGGAGTTCCGGCTGAGTTCGATGGTACGTGATCACCTCGGCCGGGAGTATCCTTTTCTGCCAAGGCAGCTTGAACAAGATGGATATCCCGATGCTCTCTACAATCGATTAATGGAAGACGCTTGCTCCGTGTGGGAACTCGGGAAGATACTGATTCGTCAGCTTCAGACAGATCCTCTACTCTTTCGCCTGTACTGTGATGTGGAAATGCCTCTTATTCCTGTGCTGGCTGAGATGGAAAGAGACGGTATTGGAGTTGACTTGCCCAAGATCCTCCAGGCTTGGCCCCGAGTCGAAGCGGCGTGCATGCTCCTTTGCGAACAGCTCACCGAGTCATACGGACAAACGATAAATCCATTTTCTGAGATTCAGGTAAGGGATTTCCTAATACGGACATGCGGGATACCGCTCAAAAAAACCGACTCGGCTGATGATGACCTCTTGAAAGGTCTCAGCACACGGCATTCCCTTATCCACAAGATCCTCGCTTGGCGCAGGCTGCATCGGGTGATCAGATTCTTCAAGAGCATCGGCGATAAGGATCGCTGCTATCCAACTTGGTGGCAGACTCGTACTTCCACGGGCCGCATCGTCTGCACTGATCCTGCTCTGCAAAGTCTGCCTAAAGCCTTTCGGCGGTACCTGGTGCCCGGCGAAGGTCGAAAGTTCATCAAGGCTGATTATTCCGCTTTTCAGCTTCGTTTGCTGGCCCACCTGTCTCAAGATAAGTCTCTGGTTAAGATGTTCCAAACCGGCCGCGACCCGCATGAGGAAACCAAGATGAGGCTCGAAAGCAAAGGAATACTGATCACACGGGCAAAGGCCAAAGCAGTCAATTTTGCTATCTGTTACGGAGGAACCGCCTGGAGTATTCAGGGCGCTTTGGGTTGCGAGCTTTCCACAGCGCACCGGATCGTGAGAGAACTTTCATCAATCTACCCCGGCATTGGCAGATATCTCGACAGCGTTGCGGAAGCCCTTAATAATGTACCGGCTGCCCATCGGCACGTGAAATCTATTTATGGGCGAAGGCGCTGTTTTTACCACGAGGGGCCATTGACTGACCGGGAAAAAAGACAGGCCAAGAATGCAGTGGTGCAGATGCTTGAGGCCGATGTCTTCAAAATTACGCTGTTGGAACTTTATCGTGCCTTTCGGGTCGAGGATCTGTCCGTTAAGATAGTCTTGCTTCTCCATGACGGAATCTGGTTTACATGCCCAGCAAAGCGCGTGACTGTCACGCGAGTTGCTGAAGAGATCAAGAAAATCATGGAGAATTCTGTGAAATTATCAGTTCCACTCAAAGTGGAGTTGAGTTGACTGGATGAAGCTGAATTGAACATCTTGCTATTCTCCCGGGTCGTCGACGCTGTCGCGTGGCAGAAACTTATTACCTTCACCGGGACAGGCGACCGGCTCAACCAACCACAATAATGACCTATTTGATATCTCAACCGATTCCGGTCGTGTCATTGCCTGAAATACATGCGATGGTTACCAAAGAATTGGCCCTATGGGGGGCGCGTAGGGTTATGGCCGATTGTCTATGTTCGGCGATGCCTGACAGTCTCACCTTCATTTGGAGTGAAGTCGACACACGAGCTGCTTGCATGAGGAACCCTTTCTCTCGCTTTTGACATGCCTCGGATTTGCTGTATTGCCTGAACAGACGAGGACCTGGAGGCCATTCTCAAGAAGATGGAGGGCACCGATGGCAGATCATTTGCCTCGAACTCATGGCTTGTCGAAGGTGGCCCGCCGCACTGATGTACTTTACTGATTGCAGCCCTGGTTCCATTCTCTGCTCTGCTCGCGGTGAAAATGGCCGTCTCACCAAAAGTGGTCTAGGCAATAGATTTGACCATGTTGATATTTCTTTCGTCAGATCCGCTCGCGTCCCCCGAATACCTCCGTTAGCAGCCGAAATAATAGACGAGGAATAAATCTTTCGTCCCATTGCCAAGAGCTTGAGATCGGGCCTTACACCAAAGTTAAGGGGAAATCCGATGAAAAACTTCATCAACTTTATATTCAAGTCTACTATTAAGATCATCATAGTACTGATCATAACCGCCTTACTTAAATCAAACGCTGATGCAGCAGTGTCTACCGGCATAAACTATATGTCAACCATCGGGGTCATAATAGTGATCATTTGGGATGGGGCGACCTCATTCTCAGAGTGAATCTTGCCCCATTTTCGCCGAATGCTCTGACGAGGGCGATGACTATGGTGTCCCCGCCGGTCTTAGGCTGGCGCAAGTTTTGGGAATGAAGCTCACTTGGAAAAAAGCAATAGCAAATTGGATGCACTGAAACTCACTAGCGAACGAGATCCACGTCTCTTTTGGCACCCTTTATCTTGTTGTGAGGTGAACTGATCGTAAATCGCGGGCTCCGCAATATTGTCTGGGGAGTCCCTTGTTTTGATAGGAGGGAGTCATGAAAAAAATGTTGTCTTTGGCTGCTATATTGTTAGCGGCTTTCGTCCTTTCGGCGACTGCCGGCTTCGGCCAGTCTAGGGATGAGGGCATCCGTCTGTTCAAGGAGGCCCAGGCAATACAGGATAAGGCGCAAAACCACACAGATCTGCAGTCAGCAGCCCAGAGATACGAACAGGCCCTTGCGATCTTTGAGCGCTTAGGGGATCGCTATGGAATCGGCGTGACCGCGAACAACCTGGGCGGACTCTGCACGGATTGCGGCCAGTACGACAAGGCCGTGCTATATTTGGAGAAGTCTATCGCTGCAAAGAGAGACCTGAAAGATCGACGCGGAGAAGCGAGTACCCTGGCAAATTTGGGCAACGTTTTCCTTTCCTTGCAGCAACATGAAAAGGCGCTTGTACATTATGAGAAGTCGCTTGCAGTATGCCGAGAATTCAAAGATCGAAAGCTTGAAGCGCTTTGCCTGGACAATCTTGGAGTAGTCTATAGACAGCTGGGGAAATTTGACAAGGCAATCGAATATCACAAAGAGGCGCTTGCGATAGGCAAAGAGGTTAAAGATTATAGCAGAGAGGCCAACGCACTGGCAAATCTGGGCGACATTTTCCATTTGCGGGACCAAAATGATCAGGCGATCAAATACTACGAAAACTCTCTAATCATAGCTAAGGAACTCAAGAACCGCAAAGGCGAATCAATGTGCCTGCATAACCTTGGTTTAATTTTCAAGGAACAAGGCCAGCGTGACAAGGCGATGGAATATTATGAAAAATCTCTAGCTCTAGCTAAGGAGCTCAAGAATCGGAAGGGTGAGGCAACCTGCCTAAACAGCCTAAGCCTAATATTTAGGGAGCGCCATCAGTATGACAAAGCGATGGAATCCAGCGAAAAGTCTTTAGCCATAGCTAGGGACCTCAGAGACAGAAAGGGCGAAGCATTATGCCTAAACAATCTAGGACTGATTTTTTCCGATTTGAGCGACGATGACAAAGCGGCGCAATATTACGAAAAGTCCTTAGCAATATCCAGCGACCTCAAAGATCGAGCGCTGGAATCCAAGACATTAAACAACCTGGGCATAGTCTGTGAGGAACGAGATCAGGATGACAAGGCGGAAGACTACTACAAGAGATCTCTTGACATCAAGATAGAGCTCAAAGATCGCAAGGGTCAAGGGTCCAACCTGAACAACCTGGGTTTAATCTATTACAAGCGGCGACAGCATGACAAGGCGATGGAATATTGCGAAAAGGCCCTTACGATAGCCAGGGAGTTCAAAGATCCATACGTTGAAGCGCTGGTCCTTAATAATCTGGGTATAGTGTATAACGCTCGAAAGCAGAATGATAAGGCCACGGAGTGTTACGAAAAGTCTATTGCCATTAAGAGACAGCTCAAGGACCGACGGGGGGAAGGGGATTCCCTTACAAACCTGGGAAACGTCTGCAAGGATCGAGGTCAATTCTACAAGGCAAGGGAATATTATGAGAAATCTCTGGCTATTAGGACGGAGACCAAAGATCGCAAGGGTGAGGGCCGTACGCTAAATAGCTTGGGCCTAATATGCTGGAATAAAGCACAGTATGACAAGGCCATGGAATACTGTGAGAAGTCTTTGGGCATAGCCCGGGAACTCAAAGATCGGAAAGGGGAAGCGCAGACCCTGAATAACATGGGCCTGGTCTATTGGAAGAAGCGCCAGTATGATCAAGCGTCTCAATTCTTCACGAACTCCCTCGCAATTGCTCGGGAGATAAAGGACTTGACCGGAGAGGAGAAGGCCGCTGAGAACCTCGCAAAGGTGCGCGAGGCGAAAAACCGATATTACACCATTGTTACAATAGTTGTGTGTGGACTTGTATCGCTGGTTGCCATCGCGGTTCGCAAAAGACGCCGGAGGCGGGATTCGTCGAATTTTGGGCGGCTGGACGAAGTGTTTAAAGACGTATCCGGTGGGCAGCTTACAGGGCCAGATTTGATAAAGAAATATGAAATCACCGAGGACACCCTTCGCCGGTACTGCGATCATTTCATGTTTAGCAAAAAAATCAACGAATCAGATTACCTCCGCATCGTCGGTGAGCCGTTTGTGTTTCAGTCGGATCACTGAACTGATGATCTGAACACAGAATACGATGCGCTAAGTCGCGATGCAACTGCCATGAGGAAGGGGATCTGCCGAAGATTCTTGAAATGAATGAGAAATGCGGTTTCCGCCATTCGTTTTGTGACTGGACAACAGTGCGGTTCTATCATTAACTTTGTTGGTGCTCGAGACTCACTTGTGCTACATTGCATTCGTTCTCCATGAATAAATATCCTTGTTTCCACAATCTTTTATGGGTTTTAGAATTCCAACGAATAAGGCTGGCAGCTGCGAGCTGCTGCAGGAGCGAGAGAACGTCATGAGACACAAACCTTGCGGATACGCGGCCTTCACACTTTGCTTGGGTACTCTATTGCTGAACAGCCAAAACAGCTATGGCCAAGCTGTGTCTCCCAGCAGGATTTACCAATCGGCCAAACCCGCCACAGTCATAGTCCTCAGTCACGCCAAATTTGAATTTTCGGTTCCTGACGTCAGTCTCGATACGAAGTCTTTGTCACAGGCAGTTACATCTCGCCTAAAAGAACGACCCGGGGAACGAGATCCTGAAAAGCTCAGGATCGCCCTTTTGTATGAGCTCTCGGCCAAGCCAGGGACGTACTTTCAAAGACAGGGCCAACTGAGGACCCTGCAAGGAAGCGAACGCCGCACCAGTGGTTCAGGTTTCTTGGCGCACTCTAGCGGCTACATTGTGACCAATGCGCACATAGTTCAAGAAAGCAACGAGAATATCGAAGCGATTCTGGCTAAACGGGTTTTCAGGGACAATTTGGATGCCGCCCTGAAGATCATGGATCGAACTTTTCCTGAGCTGGTTAAGCTGAGCGCAACGGAACGTGAGGCCCTGTCCGCGGGCTTGCGAACTGCATATGCCCGGTTTTGCCGGTTACAGGGGCGATGTTCCACCAAGAGAGAAGTCAAGGTAGTTATGTCTCCCGATCTATCCGGAAAGATCGAACGCATGAAACTGGTTTCGGCAGAAGTCGTTGTAGCCGGACGGGGTTGGCCGGGTAAAGATGTTGCTATCTTGAAGATCCCCGGAAACGGCTACCCGACAGTTCCACTTGGAGATGAAGCAAGAATCAATGTAGGGGATCAGATCTTTGTTATAGGTTATCCGGGAGCAGCCAGCAGCACTGCTTTTTCCGAGACCAGCCGCTCAGAAGCCACAATGACCAGCGGTTTAATAAGCGCCAAGAAGGCAGTGCGTGAAGGATTCACCGCGCTTCAGACTCAGGCCCCTATTTCAGGTGGAAACAGCGGAGGTCCTATCTTTAGCGGGAGAGGCGAGGTTATCGGAATTGCTACGGCAACCGGCCTGGACCGAGCAACTGGACACAGAGCCGAAGGTATTCATTTTATAGTGCCTGCCACTGTCATCAAGGAATACTTGAATCGTGCCAATGTAAAATGATGTATGAAGAATTGTTACGAGGACGGAATCGGGTCTTGGACTCCTTGTCACGTGTGCCTCAATTTGATTCGCCGGAGGTAAAATCCGGCGAATCAAATTACCCGAGCTAGATTAGCCTGCGACTCTTTATCTGCTTCTTCTATTGATCTTACGCGAGCTGGGTCCAGAATCCGGGTAGACCGTGCGCCAGTCGCGAGGATCTTGAATCTCACCGTAAGGCATTTTAACCGGCCGCAGGGGACCGGAACGACGCTGAGTATTCCAATACGGATTTCGGTTGTCAGGGACTTGCGGTGGTGTGTCGCTTATACAATACGCAAACTCACAACCAAGCCCCCCTAAGAACAAACCTACAAACAGAATTACAGTGCCCAAAAGTCTCTTCTTCATGATTTTACCCTCCTATTCACTCTATTTTCGAGCATTTTGCTCGCATTCACGCTTCATCTTGAAGCATTCGCCCTTCATGGAAGTGCCATACATCGCCAAGCAATCTTCGTAAATCTTGTTGCAGTCTCTAGGCTGAATTGCATCGCCAGCTTTGTCGCACTCCTTGAGAATGGCCTTGACGCTGTCGTACCCGTCAATGTTTTTCACACCCCGGAAAACAGTCCTGTACGTTTCGTTTATTTTCGTTAAGTCTCTGAGAGCAGCTTCGCACATCTCTGTTGCGTGATATTTCTTGGGGTTGATAAAGCTCCTCACCGGAGTCCCCTCCTTGCTTTTCAGATATGATGCGAGACTTTCCTGACAGTCTGCCATCTGGCCAATTATGTTGCCTAGATGGAGTTCATGAGTGCTTGCGATGCTCGGGTTTTCCTTCTGCTTTATATACGCTATCAGTGCTTGTTTCCTCTCTTCGCACTTTTTTCTGAATGCCTGAGGAGAGGTGTTCCGAGCCACTGTAGGGATGGAACGGAACAGACTGTCAAGGTTGTTCCGCACGGTCTGCAAAACATCTTCTGCTACCGCGGGGCTTTGATAAAGAAAGAGTATTGCGCATGCGCTGAGGCTAATGGCAAGAGTTGTCGATTTGTGTGTGCCCATGATTCTCCTCGGATGGTGGCCCTCGGCTTTCGGACGGCGGACACGAGGGCCTCACGTCATTGCATCATGATTCAAGACGCACCCAAAGCTTTTCCCATTGGTCAAGCGTTTTCACGAATCTTTCCAGCTCTTTCGGAAGCGTCGGCGCCTTCCTGAGTTTTGCCCAACTTCTCATAAACAAGGGCCAAATTTTCCAGGGCGATGGCCGTCAGCTGAGGATCTGCCAGTGTAGAATTCTGTAGTAACACGAGGGCCAACTTATACCGTTTCTCAGCCGCAACATAATTGCCCTCGCTGTAATCACTTATGCCCTCCGCGATCAGCTTGGCCGGTGACGGGTCCTGAGCAGGCGCAGGCTGTGGCGTGGAGACTGGCTCGCGTACACGCTCGATTATCACGGGAGCGGGCTCAACCGGTTCCTCGACCGGCGCTGGTTCAACTTGTGCGGGGCCGTCGCCGCCGATCTGAATATTGATGGTCGGGCCACTGCTTTCGCCCGCCGGCGGCGCGGGCGGGGTGATGTTTTGGATAGTCTTGTTTTCTTGTTTCACGCTCGATATAAGATTTTTCTTGGACTGGTCTATGATTGAAGTATTACCGGACCCTTGTTGTGTTACTGTCGCGGAGGTATTATCACTGGTTTTGCCTGGCTTACCGGGATTCTTGACTGGATCACCGGGAGATTGAACTTGACTGCCTGGCTGTTTCCCACCAGGTCCGTTGAGCAGGCGGTCGCCAGCGGTCTTGCTTGTAGTGGTAATATTGCCTGGGCCTGGACCGTTCGCCAGCTTAGTTGGGCCAGGCGGTGTAGAAATCGGAGGCTTGCCCGTTTGTATTGTTTGGGATTGATTTCCCGGTCCTATCTGAATCGTTTGAGACTGGTTCTTGGAGCCGGCCTGAACTGTCTGAGATTGATTCGCGGACCCAGTCTGAACAGTTTGCGATTGATTGCCTGTCCTTGTTTGGGACATTGGGTATTGGTTTCCCATTCTAGCCCATGCTACATTGCGGTCCCCATGAGCATCACTAGATGGTTTCGATGTCTTGCGATCAGCATGCCACTGATTTGATCGACCTTCTCCCTGGCAACCATTGCAGCCGATGCGACCCTCATGCCATGTGTTTGACTCTCGTTTTGCTGTCTGAGACTGATTCCTGGTGCCTAGCTGACCGGATTGGGGCTTATTTCTACTGTCTGTTTGCCCTGTTTGAGCCTGATTTCGACTCCCGTTCTGAACCGTCTGGGATTGGTTGCCGCTGCCCCTTTGCAATGTTTGACTCTGATTGTTGCCACCGGTTTGTACGGTCTGAGCCTGATTACGATTTCCACTCTGTACTGTCTGAGATTGATTGACCGTTCCCCTTTGAAGTGTTTGTGACTGGTTGCGGGTACCGATCTGAATCGTTTGTGACTGATTGCTATTCCAGCGCTGCGTTATTTGAGCTTGATTGCGACCACCTCCGATAATAGGCTTAGTTGTCTGCCCCACCTGAAACCCATTGCTCATGCTCGTCTGAACTAGATTGGCCAGCCTTGGGTGCTCGGTTGCCCTATTGGGATTACTGCCGGCAATCGGTCCACTTGATTGCGCTGCACGTGCAGGAGCCATGTTAGCGTGCCTCTGTAGAATCATGGAGTGTCCACTCGAAAATCCCGGGGGCAGCGGCCTGGAGGCACCCTGAGTCACGGGAGAAGGCTTTAAGCCATGGATCTGAGCCGGAGATGGGGTCCCGGGGCGCTGATGCGCCAGACCTGGCTGCACAGGCTGCCGAGGCATTGAAACCAACGGCCTGCTTGTAGTGGAGGGTGATGTGACGACAGGACCCCTAACAAGAGGTCGTGGGATGGGACGTGGCGGTTGCACAGGGGTTTGAGAAATACTAGGCCATCTGTGCACTGCGGGTCTGGCCACCGAAGGGGGTCTTCGTACAGGATTACGAGAAATGCTTGGCGGCCGATATGTTGGAGGGCGAGAGATCCTTGAAGGTGAATGTCGCTGGATCGGCATAGATATTCGTGGTGCGGTCCTAACCACTGGCCTGGAGATGCTCGGAGCAGAGCGCATGGGCACCCGGAATCCTCCTCCACCCCTGCGTGCCTTCGGTATTAGAAGCTGCTCGCTATCTGCATCAGTAGTGGACAACGCTCCTGGCATCAGCTTGGTTTCTTGATCTGTGACCCACTCGGCCCAAGCTGTTGCAGAGCAGATCATTAGGGCACCAATCAGTGCGCTGAGCATCGTCAACGCCGTTGAGTTCCTCCCATTATTAATCATGGCTGACCACCTCTTTGATGAATCATTCATGGGTTGTATCTTTTTCCGTTTTCAGCGATATCCTCAAGAGCGACCGGCGACCAGAAGTTGTCATACCGAAGATTTTGATCTTCATGGTTCCTACTTCTACTTCCCCGATCTGGTTATTTATCTCGTACTCACCTTTTCATTTCTAAAGCATTGGTACTTAAGGTTTAGAGAATCCATTGGGGAAAGGATTGTGGCTCACCGACAAAACCGTGTTTCCGTCCGGACGACGTTCCATGGTAGTGCCATCGGAGAACACTCTCTTGTTCGGCTGGCCTTCTGGCGAACGAGCACCCGGCGAATTCCACATCATTTCCTCGAGTGCACTTTTAGTAGGTAGTAGCCCCGGGATATTCCAGGAGCCGGGAGACGAAGCGGAGGCGGGGCCAGGACTTGTCGTGGATCCAGAATTGGGACTCGACGTAGAGCCGGGAGACGAACTTGACATGGTATCACGATACTTATCAGACCAAAAGGTGTCATCTTTGGGCGCACTGATGGGCGGCGTGTTGGGAGCAGAGGAGCCGACAGACGGTCCCACCCTTGAACCGTCTGGCATTACGGTCGGTATGGGTTCAAGAGTCGGTGCGGACGTGTAGCCAGGCAATGAGACCGATGTGGTGCTACTGGAGAAAGCACGGTACGGGATAGACAAAACGGTGTTTTCATCTGAAAGCCGTTCCATCGTCGTGCCATCAGAAAGTATTCTCTTGTTGGGCTGGCCCTCTGGCGAACGAGCGCCAGGAGAATTCCACTTCATATCTTCCGGTGTGCTTCTAGTGGGCAGCAACCCACTCAGGAACGAATTATCCTGTACCTGCGGACGAGTTCTGGGATCATCGACTTGGTTTCTCACGTTGGTATTTGTTAGAGAAGATGGCTCGGGCAGTTTTGGAGCGGGGATGGGCTTTACAATGCTGGATGTTTCCGTGGGGACATTAATGTTTGATGCCCCTGAGCCCGTCGCTCCCGTTCCCGGAGATGTAACAGACGGGGCTTGACCATTCCCAGGCTGACTTTGATTCGTGGAACTGGAGAATTGGCTGTTGCTTGAGACCTTCCCGGTAGGTACAGTCGATTGCAGAGCACGGGGACCGGGTTGAGCACCTGAGGAATCATTCAGCCACCTGTAGACTTGAGTACCTCTGGTTCCATCGCGTGTTTCAACTGGCACTGCCGCATATTGATAACCCTGGTCCGACCACATCGGTTTCTTGATAGACCCTGCCGGCGCGACGCCTAGGTTTTCCGCATTTAGAGGCATGGGTACGGCTGGATGATTGGGTGAAACGTACCAATCGCCAGTCTTCGTCAAGGACGTCGTCTGGAAATCTGGTTTTGCTGCCAGTGTGCTTTGAACGGAAGACCCACGTTTCACTATGCTTTCGCTTGAACCTGCTTGCGTGTTAGGTGAAGTCGGCCATTTGACGAAACCTCCATCAAGCTGTTCATTCCATCCGTCACGAATCAGTGCTCTTCTATCTGCTGTGCTTAGATTTTTCGTCATCGAGCTAGTTAGGACGGCCGGAGACGAGCTAGTATTAGGGCCCGTCTGCAAAACTGTTGGTCCGCTAGCTGGTTTCGAATTGCCGGGATTCGATCTCGTGCCTGAAGGCATTACACTTGGCGCAAACATTGCGCTAGACGGAGCGGTTAGACTATCCGGTTTCGGTGCTCGCATGCCTTGAACCGAAGGTTCGGTCGTTTCCACTTTATTGCCAGCGAAGTTCTGACTGGCTTGGGCCTGATTGATGTTTCCTGTTTGCGATGTTTGAGATTGGGTAGTCGTCGTAGTCTGGGCTCTGTTCTGCCCACCCTGCGCCGATGTGTCGTTGGTAGAACCGGATATTTTTGTTGTTGCGACCTTATTCCCTACGGACTGGCTCGTTTGGGCCTGAGTCGTACTGGCTATTTGAGAAGTCTGAGGGTGATTGCCACCACCGTTCTGCACTGTCTGAGCCAGATTGCGATTTCCGTTCTGAACTTTCTGGGATTGATTCGCGGCTCTACTCTGACTCTGAACAGTCTGCGATTGATTTGCTGATGCGGCCCGGATCGTTTGGACCTTATTGCCAGGGAGATTCTGAATGGTTTGAGCCTGATTGACTTTTCCTGTTTGCGATGTTGAGGATTGACTGTTCGCTCCGGTTTGGATTTTGTTCAGAGCAGCCTGCGGAGAACCGGATATTTTTGATGCTTGAACCTTGTTCCCGACAGGTTGGCCGGTTTGGGTCTTGTTCACATTGGTTATCTGAGAAATCTGTGATTGATTACTACCTTGAGCAATCCGCGATTGATTGTTGGATGCGGTCCGGACCGTTTGAAACTTATTTCCGGCGAAATTCTGAGTGGTTTGGGCCGTCTGATTGACTGCTCCTGTTTGGGGTTTTGGCTGGGCACTTGTGGCAGTCTGGACTCTATTTTGTCCTCCGTGCCACAAATTCGATAGGCCACCATTTGTTGGTGTTGTTTCGATTTTGTTCCCCAAAGGCTGTCCATTTTGAACTTTGTTCCAAACTCCCGTTTGAGAAGCCTGAGACCGACTGCTGCTATCATTCCGAGTAGTCCGCGGTTGATTAGCGTATCCGGTTTGGATTTTCTGAAACTGATTTCCTATGCCATTTTGAATTTGTTGAGCTTGAATGCCTGCCCCATGGTGACGCCCCAGAAATTGATTGCCCATCCGGTTCTGCAATTTATTATGCCCACCATGCCACAAATTCGACCTGGAATAAGTGTCATGAAATGGTTTTGATAGTTTCCGATCGGCATGCCACAAATTTGGATTTGGCCACGAATGAGCGCCATAGAATGGCTTGGACATTTTCCGGTCAGAGTGCCAGGCGTTCGCTCTATGTCTCTGGCCAAAAAAATCTTGCGAGATCCTTCGCTGACCAGGATTGAATGAGCCAAAGTGGCGTCTTTGACTCTGTGAGAAGATTTGTGGATTAACCCTTTGAACCGGCATAGCCATACGCTGGTTAACGCGCATGGGCATGTTGAATCCCCTTCCGAATCTGCGTGCTTTGGGCACCAGGAGTGAATCGTCATGCTCACCACTTGTTAACGGTGCGGCCAGTATTTCATCGATGCCATAGTGCGTCTCCCACTGTGCACAAACAGGCGCGGAACAGATCATCAGAAAACCCGCCAGGACGGCGAAGGTCATCAA
>Ga0172371_10000155_pt1 | contig 95638 bp, 104 predicted proteins | sample Lak12m_FD_114543 | JGI IMG/M metagenome (GOLD analysis project Ga0172371, IMG submission 114543) | Freshwater microbial communities from Kabuno Bay, South-Kivu, Congo - kab_022012_12m | ecosystem: Environmental > Aquatic > Freshwater > Lake | place: Democratic Republic of the Congo: South-Kivu...
CAATAGAGTGCAGGATTAACGCCGAAGACCCGGATAATAATTTCATGCCTTCACCTGGCAAGATTGAAACGTTGATTCTTCCCGGTGGGCCGAATGTGCGCGTGGATACGCATATCTATGCGGGTTATGAAGTGCCTTCTTATTATGATTCTCTTTTAGCCAAGCTTATTGTTTATGGCTCAAACCGCAATGAAGCAATCAAGACTATGCGCAGGGCATTAAGCGAATTTCATATTGCTCCGATTAAGACCACGGTTGCTTTCCATCTCAGGTTGATGGATAACCCCTTGTTTAAAAAAGGGGATATCTCTACGCATTTTGTGCAGGATCTCTTGGCAAGTGATACCAAAGGAGAATAAATGAACCGGGATGAATTAAGAAACGATCTGGGGGTGGTAAAGATACATAAGAACGTGGTCTCTTCCATATCTTCTATTGCTGCTTTGGAAATTGAGGGAGTTAAAAGGATAGGTACAGATTTTAAAGCTAACCTGTTTGGTTTATTTGGCCAGAAGCCGTCTGTTTCTATTAAGGTTGATATTTCTAAAAATGAAGAGGTAAGGGTAGAAATTCCTCTGGTTATCAAATATGGCTATAATATTCCGGATACCGCCGCCAGAGTCCAGGAGAATGTCCGACTTGCCTTGGAAAAGATGAGTAATCTTTCGCTAAAAGATATTAATGTAAATGTGAAGGGCATAGAAAGGGGGTAGGGATGAAGTTCTTTACTGTGTTGGGGATTATGTTTTACGCCGTGGTGATTATTATGATCGGCCTGGCGTTTATTGTGTTTTCTTTAAATATTTTGCTGCCCCAGGATATCAACAGTTTGCTTATCTATGCTCAAACCAGTTCAAATTCCCGGCTGGTTATTGGTTTTTCCGGACTGCTTTTGATTCTTATCAGTTTTTCTTTCGCGCAGATCATCCTGGGCAGGTTCCAGAGGGAAAAGACCATTGCATTCTCCACCTCAAGCGGCCAGGTAACTATCTCGCTTTCCGCTGTTGAGGATTTAATCCGCCGCCTTGCGGGTGTTATCCCTGAAGTGAAGGAGTTAAGGCCTAATGTCGTAGCAAACAAAAAAGGTATTATTGTGGATATGCGCATAATCCTGCGTTCCGAAGCGAATATACCCGAACTTACATCCAGACTGCAGGATATTACCAAATCTAAGATTCAGGAAATCCTGGGCCTTGAGGAACAGGTGATTATCAGGATACATGTGGCAAAGATAACTCATGATGAAAAAGATAGCCGCAAGAAAAGGGATTTTGAAAAAGAGGACTCTTCAGCAATACCGTTTAGCGGTTATGGAAGGGTTATTTAATATTATTCTAATAATTCAAGGAGGATTAGGAAATGGCAAGAATTGGTATTTTAACAGGTGGAGGAGATTGCCCGGGATTGAACCCTGTAATCCGGGCGGTAGTGCGTAAGGCGTTACTCGAAGGCTATGAAATAGTAGGCATTAAAAACGGCTGGAAAGGGTTAATTGAAAATGACACTATGCCTTTAAATATAAGCACTGTTTCCGGAATACTGCCCAAGGGCGGGACCATCCTGGGGACCAGCCGGACTAATCCGTATAAAAAAGAAGGCGACCTGGCGAAACTTAAAGATAATTTTAAAAATATAGGGTTGGATGCTTTGGTTGCTGTCGGCGGGGAAGATACCCTGGGCGTTGCTTCAAAGCTAGTCAAAGACGGGGTCCCGAATATAGTCGGAGTACCGAAAACAATTGATAATGATTTATCGGCTACCGATTATACTTTTGGTTTTGATACTGCTTTAAATGTTGCCACCGAGTGTATTGACCGGTTGCATACTACAGCTGAGAGCCATCATCGTATTATTGTAGCTGAAGTTATGGGCAGGCATGCCGGCTGGATTGCTATTGAAGCTGGTATTGCCGGCGGAGCGGATGTGATTTTAATTCCGGAGATTCCCATTGACCTGGATGAAGTATGCGCAATTATTAAGAAAAGGCATGATCGAGGCAAGACTTTCAGTATTGTTGTAGTTGCGGAAGGCGCCCAGTTCAAAGATGGGGCTATGGTTACTCAGGAGCAGAAGCTTGATTCGTTCGGGCATGTCCGCTTGGGTGGAATCGGAGAGAACCTGGCCGCATTAATTGAGAAAAGGACTGGTTTTGAGACCAGGGTTAGTGTTTTAGGCCATATTCAAAGAGGCGGTTCACCTACTGCTTTTGACCGCGTATTGGGTACGCGTTTTGGAGTAAAGGCAGTTGAATTGATTAAGAATAAGAAATTCGGCAGGATGGTTGCTTTAGCTGGTATTAAAATCATTGAAGTGCCGCTTGAAGAAGCGGTAAAGGCTTTAAAGACGGTTGATATGGAGCTTTACGATATTGCTAAAGTATTCTTTGGATAAGGAGTGGAGGAAAAAAATGCGCGAGAGAATTAAAGATATACTTTTAGAAAGTATCCAGGTTAAAGAAGAGATCCTCCGCAACCAGATTGACTCGATTTTTGAAATTTCTCATCTTATGATTGATTGCCTTAGGAAAGGCGGTAAAGTAATTGTTTTCGGCAACGGCGGCTCAGCCAGTGATAGCCAGCATATTGCCGCGGAGCTTGTCGGGCGTTTTAAGAGGGATCGTTCTGCGTTAGCCGGAATTGCTCTGACCACCAACACTTCGATATTAACATCTTTGGCTAATGATTACGGATATGATGTAGTTTTCTCCAGGCAGGTAGAAGCTTTAGGAAAGAAGAATGATGTAGCTTTAGGCATATCCACCAGCGGAAAAGCGAAGAATGTGGCTTTGGGGATTAAGCAAGCTAAGAAGATGGGGATTAAAACCGTAGCCTTAAGCGGTGGTGACGGAGGGGAGATTGTAAAATTAGCGGATGTATCCCTGTTGGTTCCCTCTAAAATAACCGCTAGGATTCAGGAAGCGCACATTACTATTGCCCATATAATATGCGAAATGATCGAGCAGGAGCTTTGCCAGGAACAAAAATAGTTTCTCTTTCCAGCCTTAAACGTAAAGTCGCCCGCCTTAAGCAGGACGGCAAACGTATAGTCTTTACCAATGGCTGTTTTGACATTCTGCATTACGGGCATACTAAATACCTGCAGGATGCCAGGGCTAAAGGCGACTGTTTGATTGTCGCGGTTAATAGCGATTCTTCAATTAAGAAGATTAAGGCAGAGAACAGGCCGGTTGTCGGAGAGTCTGATCGTTTAAAGGTTGTGGCCGCGCTTGGATGCGTAGATTTTGTGGTTTTATTTAAGGAAGACAATCCGCTTAAAGTAATTATGGCGCTTAAGCCGGATATCCTGGTTAAGGGCTCGGACTGGAAAAAGAAAAGAATTGTAGGGGCGGATTTTGTGGAGGGCTACGGCGGCAAAGTCCTTACTATAAACTTAGTCAAGGGCCGCTCAACCAGCGCGATAATTGAAAAGATCATCAGGGATTTTAAAAGAAAATAACATATATCGTATAATTGACGCCAATCTGAACCGGGTTAAGGAAGGCCTGCGTGTCTGTGAAGAGATAGCCCGTTTTATTCTGGATAACCGTAAGCTCACGGCTTCTCTTAAAAAAATCAGGCATGATATTGACAGAATAGTTGAGAAGGCTTATCCGGCCACTGCATTGATCAAGGAGCGCGATAGCAATGCCGATGTGGGAAGATTAAATTCCCGCGGGGAATTAAAACGTTCCAGTTGTAAAGATATTTTCCGGGCAAATATGCAGAGGGTCAAAGAATCCCTGCGGGTACTTGAGGAATTTGGTAAATTAATAAACGAAAAGTCGGCTTTATCTTTTAAGAAGGCCAGGTATGAAGTTTATGAAATCGAGAAAACTTCTTTTAAGAAAATCTCTTCTTTGCCTGATTCTAGATAAGCCCGGTTTTACTAAATTGTCTTCTTGCGGGGTTGGGATAATCCAGCTACGGGATAAAACTTCTCATAAGGCGCAAGTACTTAAGTCAGCTCTTAAGCTGGCAAGGATTTTAAATAAAAGTAAAACGCTCTTTATTGTAAATGATTATATTGACGTAGCTATCCTCTCCGGAGCGGACGGGGTGCATCTGGGGCAGGAAGATCTCCCGTTGAAACAGGCCCGGTTGCTATTGGGGAAGGATAAGATTATTGGCATATCCTGCCATAATTTGCGCCAGGCATTAAAAGCACAAATAGAAGGCGCGGATTATATTGGCATCGGCCCGGTATATCCCACTGCTACTAAGCCTGAATACAGGCCAATCGGATTAAGAGTATTGCGTCAACTTAAAGGTAAAATTAAAATACCATACTTTGCCATTGGCAATGTGAATGAAGGCAATATTAGTAAAATTGTTGCTGCCGGAGCCAGGCGTATCGCAGTATCTCAAGCTATTTTAAAAGCGGATAATCCTGCTTGCGCGGCAAGCCTATTGTTCAAGAAAGTCAACTTAGATTAAAATGACCCAGCTGGAATATGCCAAAAAGAATATCGTAACCGCTCTTATGCGTAAAGTAGCACTCCTTGAAGGCGTCAAGCCTAGTGAGCTTATGCGGCTTATTCGTTCCGGTAAGGTTGTCATCCCCCTGAATATAAACCATAAAATCAGAAAACCCTGCGCAATCGGCAGCACTTTATCTACCAAAATTAACGCTAATATTGGCACCTCTACTGATGAGTCGAGTATTGCCGATGAAATAAAGAAGCTTAAGGCTGCTATTAAATATGGCGCGCATGCGCTGATGGATTTAAGCGTAGGCGGCAACTTGAGTAAGATGAGGCGGGAGGTCTTAAAATGCTCTACTGTCCCCGTGGGAACAGTGCCGGTTTATGAAGCAGCGGTAAGGGCGCAGGAGAAAAATAATCATTTTCTCAAATTTAGCAGTCAGGATATCCTTGATGTATTAAATGACCAGGCAAAACAAGGCGTAGATTTCTTTACCGTGCACTGCGGTGTAACTCGCCGGAGCCTTAATGCGCTAGATAAGCAAAAGAGGCTTATGGGCCTTGTTTCCCGCGGAGGAGCGATCATCGCTAGCTGGATTAAATATCATAATCAAGAAAACCCTTTTTATACTCATTTTGACCAGATCCTGGATATCGCTAATAAGTACGATGTAACCTTGAGCCTTGGGGATGGTTTGAGGCCGGGTTCAATTCTGGACGCGACAGATAAGCCGCAGATTACAGAGTTAAAGATTCTTGGTAAATTGGCAAAACGCGCCCAATCAAGAGGCGTACAGGTGATGATTGAAGGCCCCGGTCATGTTCCCCTGGACCAGATTAAAGAAAATATACTTTTACAGAAAAAATATTGTAATGGTGCTCCTTTTTATGTATTAGGCCCGCTAGTCACTGATGTGGCTCCTGGTTATGATCATATTACTTCCGCAATCGGGGGTTCTTTGGCGGCTGGTTTTGGAGCTGATTTTCTTTGTTATGTTACTCCGGCTGAACATCTGCGCCACCCAACGGTTGAGGATGTCCGGGAAGGGGTGATTGCTTCACGTATAGCTGCTCATGCGGGAGATTTAGTCAAACGTAAAAGCTTGGCAATAAGCTGGGACAGGGACATTTCTGCTGCTCGCAAGAGAAAGGATTGGAAAAAACAGATACAACTTTCAATTGACCCTGAGAAGGCAAAGAAATACCGCTTGTCCAGCAAGCCCAGCCTTTCTGATGTATGCACGATGTGCGGAAAATATTGTTCTATTAAATTAATGGAAGAGTGTTCAAAGAAATAGAGGGTAGCGCAGCACCCCGCGCTGATTGGAATTGCGCGGGTGCGCATTAGGTAATGCGGGTGTAATTCAGTGGTAGAATGGCAGCTTCCCAAGCTGCATATGGCGGTTCGATTCCGCTCACCCGCTATTAAATTAGTACATAGCCTGCCGGCAGGCAGGAATGCAGGGTTGATGAAAAATATAATTGCTATTCTAATAGTTTTAATTACAAGCGGCTGTGTGAGTACCCCGACTTATATAGCTCCAAGGCCGCCTATTTCCCGTCAGGTAGTTCCCGGCATCCAGCATCGCGTAGAACCAAAACAGACGCTCTGGAGGATATCCAGGATGTACAACGTAGATATTGATGATATCCTGCGGGCAAATAATATTTCCGAGGATGCTACTATTGAAATCGGCCAGGTGTTGTTAATACCTAATCGTTTAAAACCACAGGCGGAGCCGGTATTCTCCGGTGGGGATGATTTTATCTGGCCGTTAAAGGGCAAGGTGGTAGCCGGTTTTGGGGCTACTTATCAGAATTTAATCAATAAGGGGCTAAATATTCAGGTTCCCCAAGATGCCGATATCCTGGCATCAGACGGCGGCAAAGTAGTCTTTTACGCGGCTAATTTCGGCAACTTCGGGAAAACTTTAATTATTGACCATGGAAACGGCCTGCGCAGTATTTATTCCCGGGCAGCCGAGTTTTATGTTAAGCCCGGTGAAAATGTGCGAAAAGGCGCATTGATCGGCCGTATCAGTCCGACGTTTAAAGGAAGAAATAATTATTTTCACTTTGAGATCCGCAAGGGTTCTATACCGCAAAATCCACTATTTTACTTGTCATGATAAAAGATAAATTTTTTGACCGAAGTAATTATATAGGTATCCTGGAAAAACGCATCAGCAGCCTTAAGGAAGGATACCGGCAGAATATCGCCATTATTGGAGAAGAGAATGTCGGTAAGACCAGTATCCTTTATAAATTTCTGGATAAATACTATGACCCGCGTATTATTACGGTATACCTGGAGGTCAGGCCTGAGTCTTTCCAGGATTTTGCTAAAAGGTTTATCGGAGCGCTGTTGTATAATTTTCTCTCGAACAGCGGTTTGGTCTTAAGGGAAGACCTGGATTTCTTGGTTAGTAAGTCGGCTAGTTATATTCCTAACACCGCCCTTAAAATTAATTCTATACTTAACGACCTTTCCCGCAGAAAGAAAACAAATATTGTCACCGAACTTTTTAGCCTACCGGAGTTAATCCATCAGGAAACAGGAAAGTTTACTGTTCTCTTTCTGGATGAATTTCATAACCTGGAAAATATCGGGATTAAGAATTTATATCGCGAGTGGAGTAAGCTGCTTATATTACAAAAGAATACCCTTTATGCCATAGCCAGCTCGATGATGTTTAAAACCAGGGTTATTCTTTCCAAACAGCTTTCTTTGTTATTCGGTAATTTTGAGGTTATTAATGTTGAACCTTTTGATATACATACCAGCGGCCGTTATCTTGATCAGTGCCTTCCGGGATTAAAAAATAACCCGGGGTTGAAGGATTTTATAATTAACTTCACCGGCGGTTATCCGCTTTATCTGGAGCTTATATCCGAAGCCTTGGCTGCCAGAAATGGGGACATCCGGGTTAATCTTACCGATATACTTGAAAGACTGCTTTTTGATACCTCCGGGATTCTTAACCAAAGGTTTTCTAATTATATTAAACGCTTCCTGGATTCTTCAGCCAGCAATGATTATATTTCTATACTGTATTTGGCTGCCAGCGGACGCAACCGTATTAAAGATATTGCCCATATCCTGCATAAACAGAAAAAAGAACTCGGCAGCCGGATTAATTACCTTCTGGAATTAGACGCTATCACCCGCAGTGGAGATTTTCTTAAAGTAAGCGACCGTTTATTCGCCTACTGGATGCGTTTTGTTTACCAGGAAAAGATGCGCTCCTTGTCTTACGATGCCAAGAATCAGAAAGAAAGGTTCCATGACAGCATTGAAGAGTTAATCCAGGAATTTTTAAAACAATCCCAGAGGCCGCTCTCTAACCGGGTATTTGACCTGTTGCAATTATTTGAAGATGACCTTATGCAGATTGAACGCAAGAAGATAAGGCTTAATCATTTTCGCGAGGTAAAACCGCTGGCGTTTAACTACCGGTTCTTGAAAGACGGTTTATTGGGCCGCTCCAGCGATTCTTTGTGGATTATGGCGATTAAAACCGATGCCCTTACCGAACAGGATATTGCCGAGTTTTCCAGGGAGTGCAAGAAATATCATCACAAATCGCAACGTAAGATTATCGTTACGTTAAAAGAGGTTGAGCCTAATGCCAGGCTGAGGGCCTTAGAAGAAAAGGTCTGGACCTGGGACCTTAATAATTTAAACCAGATATTTGATTTATTTTCAAAGCCAAGGGTGATTGCGTGAAAATAGGCGTAATTTCTGATACGCACATTCAGAACAGAAATGAACATGTCCCCCGGATTATACTTGATGTTTTTAGGCAGATGGATATGGTTTTTCATGCGGGGGATATGGTAGATTTACGGGTAATCGATGAGTTGAAGTCTGCTTGTCCTAAAGTAATTGCCGTAGCCGGAAATATGGACCAGGAGGCGGTAAGAAATAAATACCCGATAAAGGAAATTATTGAAGTTATGGGTTATAAGATTGGGCTTATGCATGGTTGCGGATCTCCTTTAAACCTGGTAGAAGTACTCAAAAATGCTTTTAAAGAAGATAAGCCAGATATTATTGTTTTCGGGCATTCGCACAAGCCGATGAATGAGTTTATAGACAATGTGCTGTTTTTTAATCCCGGCAGTGCGACTGATTTTACAGCGGAATACAATTCCTACGGTATAATTGAATTAGACAAGGGAATCAACGCCAGGATAATTAAGATATGAAAATGGATAAACTTTGGGCCCCCTGGAGGATTAATTATGTAAGCGGAAAAAATAAGGCTAAAGGGTGTATTTTTTGTTCCGCAAAGAATGGTATTTCTAAGGACTATGTAATATTTAAAAGCCGGCTTACTATTGTTATGTTAAATATTTATCCCTATAATAACGGGCATCTTTTGGTTTCTCCTTTGAGGCATCTGCGCGACATATCCCAGTTGCGCCAGGATGAGGTTGTAGATTTATTTAAGTGTTTAAATAAAGCAAAAGCATTGTTGCAAAAAACTCTCCGGCCGCAAGGATTTAATATAGGCTTAAACCTTACCCGCACAGCCGGGGCCGGCATTACCGGGCATTTGCATATACATATTGTCCCGCGCTGGGAAGGAGATACTAATTTTATGCCTGTTGTTTCAAATACCAAGGTTATTTCCCAGTCCTTAGAAGCGTTAGCCAGGTGCTTAAAGAATGCCAATAAATAAAATTAAGGAATTTGAGGATACGTTTCTTGCCCCTTATGCTGTTAAGAGCTGTAATTCTCTTGGCCGTAAGCACAAGGAAGAGGAGCATCTTTACCGTTCATGTTACCAGCGCGACCGCGACCGGATTATACATTCGGCTGCTTTCAGGAGGTTAGAATATAAAACCCAGGTATTTGTCAACCATGAAGGGGATTATTACCGTACCCGTTTGACTCATAGTATTGAAGTCTCCCAGATTGCCCGCACCATTGCCTGGGCATTACGCCTGAATACGGACCTGACTGAAGCGATTGCATTAGCTCATGACCTTGGGCATACGCCTTTCGGCCATTCCGGAGAAGAAGTCCTGGATGAATTAATGGCAAAATGCGGGGGGTTTAATCATAACCTGCAGGGTTTGAGGGTAGTGGATTATCTTGAGGAGCGTTATCCGGAATTCTTAGGTTTAAATTTAAGCTGGGAGGTAAGAGAGGGGATAGTTAAACATTCTTCGGTTTTTGATATCGCGGTAAAGATTAAGGAATTTTTTCCGGATAGGATGCCTTCGCTGGAGACTCAATTAGTGGATGCCGCGGATGAAATTGCTTATGATAACCATGATCTTGATGATGGTTTGACCTCAGGGCTGATTAAGGAAAAGGACCTGGAGGGGCTTGAGATTTGGGAGAAAATAAATCGCAAAATTAACCAGAAATATGCTAAAATTGATCCTACCAGCCGGAAATACCTGGTTATCCGCGGGCTGATTGATTTGCAGGTTACTGATTTGATCAATCACACCCGGGATATGATCAGCCGGCTTAAGGTTAAGGATTATACCGATTTGCGAAAGATTAATTACAGGCTGGTGGATTTTAGTAAAGAGGTAAAAGAATTAAGGAAGCCGCTCCGGCAGTTTTTAATGCAGAAGCTTTATCATCATTACCGGGTTATGCGCATGAGCATTAAAGCCAAGCGTTTTATCCGGGAGCTTTTTTGCGAATATGCCGCCAGGCCGCAGCAACTACCTTCTGAAGTGCAGCTTAGGATTCCCAAAGAAGGAGTAAAGAGGGTAGTTTGCGATTATATAGCAGGTATGACTGACCGTTATTGCCTAGATGAGTATAAAAAATTATTCAACCCCTACGAAAAAGTATAGGTTTTTAGTATCCGCGGTACACAGTATTTACCGCTTACTTAACTCTACATATGAGCTTAAGGAACTGACCAGCCGTATGGGCAGGTTGTTTTGCCAGTTCTTTAATGCCCAATATTGCCTGATTGTTTTACTTGACCCCAGTAAGAAATACTCCAGCATTAAATGCCTGATCAAGGACAATAAGAAGCTGATTGTTGATAGAAGGGCCAGGGTAAGCGGCAGGGTTGAGGAGAAAATTGTTAAGACTTCTTCTGCGATTAGGAAGGGCGGTTTACTGGGCGTGCCGCTTATCTGTGAAGATGTACTGGGATTTATTATCGTAAAGCGCACTAAGGTCAGCCAGCCATTTGATAAGTTCGACCAGGAGATGCTTATGAATATGGCGGAGCAGGCGGTGATCGGAATTAAAAACCTGCAGCTTTATGATGAACAGCAGAAAATAGTTTTTGGCAGTATTAAATCGCTGGTTACTCTATTAGATACCCGTGTTCCGCGCGAGTACACGCATTCGCCGCATTTCAGTAAGCTAGTCTGCGCCCTGGGGTGTGAACTCCATCTTGGGGAAAAACAACTTGAGAGCCTTAAATATGCCAGCCTGTTGCATGATGCCGGCAAGATTGATATTCCGGCTGAAATCTTGACCAAGACCACAAAGCTTACGGATGAAGAATATGATATTATTAAAAAACACCCTGTAAAGGGGGCGCAGATTTTAAGGCCTCTGCAGATTTTGCGGCCGGTCATCCCGATTATTATGCACCATCATGAAAAATATAATGGAACAGGGTATCCTTCTCATCTTAAAGGTGAAAAGATCCCTCTTTGCGCGCGGATTATGTCTGTGGCAGATGCCTTTGAGGCGATGGTCTACGGCCGGCCTTACAGGCAGAGGATGGATATTGATTCGGCGCTTAAGGAAATAAAGAAAAAGAGCGGGATTCAATTTGACCCCAAAATAGTAGAAGCCTTCTTGAAAATAATCAAGAAGTTTAATAAAAGAATTTACTTGCAACAGGACAACCCTTAGTTATAATATTGCGCCATGGCAGAGAAGCAGGATTATTCGCAAAGCGAACTCTTTACGCAGGAACTGGATAGCGGACAATTTAAACCGCGTGCCCGCAGCAACCCGTTTTTCACCCGGATACGCGGCTATGAAAAAGTTTTGCTTTTAATTATGGGGTTGGTTTTGTTAAGCATTGTTTCTTTTTCTTTAGGCGTAGAAAAAGGAAGGCATAGCGCTCTGGCAGCGAATAAAAATATTGAGCAGGTAAGTTATACTATCCAGGTGGGGGCATTTAAAAACAGGGAACTTGCTTTGCGCCAGGCTCAAATTTTGGCAAAAAAAGGATTAGCCCCGTTAGCTTTTGTTAAAGGCAGTTATATTATTTTGTGCGTAGGCAAATTTTCTAATCAAGAGAGCGCGCAACCTTTGCTGAATCAACTGCAGAGAACCTACGCTGGTTGCCGCATAAGGAGGTTATAAAGAAATGTCAATACACCCGTCATTGGTTTTATCGGAAAAAGACAAGATGTCCCGTTCAGTATTGAAGCGCACTGAGCGTATCAGGCAGATGCATGAAAAAGGCAAATGGAAAGAAGGGGATTCGGTTTATGGCCTGCCTAAAATTAAAACTTTAAAGATTAAGATTAAGAAAGAAAAGACGGTTAAGGCTGATGCTACGGCTGAGGCAGGAGCGCCGGCTGCCGGGGCAGCTGCTCCAGCGGCAAAGGCTGCATCCAAAGCCCAGGAGAAGAAATAAGATAAATGACCTTTTGCGCTAAATACAGGGCAGCCTTATTTTTTATACTCTTTAGTTTTATTTATATGTCAGTTGTATTTGCTGCTGAGTTTACCGTATTTACCGGGCAGGTTGATGCTGATGAAATAAATGTGCGCGTTGACTCTACGGTAAGCTCAAAGGTTGCCTGTACCCTTGCCCGGGGCGAGTTAGTAGAGGTAGTTTCTGAAGCTTATGACTGGTATAAGATACGCCTTCCCAAGACAGCACCTTCTTATATAAAAACGGACCTTCTGGAGTGTATTAGTAAAACTTCTGACGGATGTTCCAATGCCAAGGTAACCGGGGATAAAGTCAATATCCGCCTTGGCCCGAATGAGTCTTCCTGGATCCTTGGCCAGGTTGATAAAGCAACTGTAGTGAATATTATCCAGGATGAAGGAAGTTGGTCCAAAATTGAACCAGTGCACCAGAGTTACGGCTGGGTGAACAAGAAATTTATCAATAAAGAAATAGTTGTGTTTGAAAAGTCCTCTTCGGCTGCTGAAAGCCAATGCAGTGATTTGAAGCTTTCTGCTCCTGAGGCAGCTGAAAAAATAGTTGTTGAAGGTACTGTCAGTCCTTATGGGGTGGTTTTATGGCGTAAAGCAACGCATAAACTGGTTACTGCCGATAAGAAGACTTATTTCTTAAAAGGTAACCGAAAAGGTTTAAACAGCCTTAACCATCGCGAGATTAAGGTAACTGGTAAGATAATTAACCCGGAAAACAGCAAGTATCCGCTTATTGAAGCAGATGTTATTGAGGTATTGAATTGATCCTCCTGCAATTAGTTGCCTCATTCGCCATATCTTTTTCTCTTTTATTGGTTGCTATGACTGTGCATGAATTCGCCCATGGCTTGGCTGCCTATAAATTGGGTGACTCTACCGCCAGGTTCTCCGGCCGGCTTACTTTAAACCCGCTGGCGCATATAGATCCTTTTTGGACCGTAATCTTACCGCTCGTGCTTTTTTTGTCCACTTCCGGGCATTTTGTTTTTGGGGCTGCCAAACCAGTGCCTATAAACTACCGGGCATTAAAAAATCCAAAAAAGGATATAATCTGGATTGGATTAAGCGGCCCTTTAGCCAATCTTATTTTTGCTTTTATAATCTCCCTGGTGTTAAAATTTGTCCCGCTTTCCGGTATTTTTGTCCAGTTGTTGCTGAATTTGTTTTTGATTAACATTGTCCTGGCTTTGTTTAACCTGATTCCGCTGCCTCCGTTAGATGGCTCGCGTATTGTGATGGGATTGTTACCTGAGCGGCTCTGTCGGCAATATATCAGCTTTGAACGTTATGGATTCATCATCCTTTTTGCGTTAATTTGGATGGGTGCCTTTGAACGTGTTCTCTGGCCGATGGTTATTTCAGTGGCCGGATTTATGGGGATAGGTTTTTAAAATGCGTAAAGTAAAGGTAAATTTAGGAAAACGCTCTTACGATATAATTATCGGCAGGCAGATTCTCAATAAATTCGCCTTATATTTGCGCAGGTTGAATATCGGCCAGGATGCTTATATTATTACCAATGAGTTGTTGAAAAGAAAATATGGTAGCAGCCTTTCCAGCGTCCTGTTAAAAGCCGGTTTCAATTATCGTTTTAAAGTTGTTCTAGACAGTGAGAAGAGTAAATCACTGGAAAGTGCGGGGGCTCTGATTAAAGATTTAGCCAGGTTTGACCAGAAGAGGAAAGTTTTTATTATCGCTTTTGGAGGCGGGGTAGTAGGGGACCTGGCAGGTTTTGTCGCCTCAGTTTATAAGAGAGGGATCGCTTATGTGCAAGTCCCTACAACTTTATTGGCCCAGGTGGATTCGGCTATCGGAGGAAAGACTGCGGTTGATCTGGATTTGGGCAAGAATTTGGTGGGCGCATTTTATCAGCCCAGGCTTGTATTCAGCGAGATTAACTTCTTAAAGTCCCTGGATAAGCGCCAGATTGCATCAGGGATGGCAGAAGTGATTAAGTATGCCATTATTAAAGATGTTAAATTATTCCGTTTCCTGGAAAATAAATGTAAAGATATCTCCCGGGCTAACCCGGCAGCGCTAGAGAAGATAATCAGTATCTGCAGTGGGATTAAGGCAGAAATAGCCAGCCGCGACGAAAAAGAAGCCCTGGGGTTGAGGACGGTTTTAAACTTTGGGCATACGATTGGGCATGCGATTGAATCTGCCTGCGCTTACAAAGGCTATAATCACGGGGAAGCAGTAGGGCTGGGAATAATTGCGGCTTCGGATTTAAGCCGCAGGCTCGGGCTGATTGACAGTAAGTTGGCCCTGCGTATTGAAAGGTTAGTTAAGCTTTATTCTTTACCTGTGAGGCTCAGAGGATTATCTACGGCAAAGATTATCAATGCTTACTACCATGATAAGAAGTTCATCGGTAAACAGAATAGGCTGGTTTTGATCCGGGGAATCGCTAAGCCTGTAGTCATGCGGAATGTCGCGTTGGATTTAATAAAAGAGGCGATCGGTAAAATCGCCTGATTTTTATCTTTTAGTGGAAAGAGTAATAATTTCTCCCTGGTTGTTCAGCTCTACGGTATTTTCAGTAATTTTTTCTACTTTTGCCCCGTCAACAGAATCACTCTCTTTTACAATCTGATTATTCACTAAGGCATAACCGTTATTCTCGGAAAAGAAGATCCCGTTTAAGAGGAAGCTTTTTTCCGGTTTATCCTGCTCTTCAACCAAGACGGCAGGTTCTTCCGCGGGTAATTGCTGGATGGTTTCCGGTTCTTTAGCTGGCCTTGGCGCTGCTTCAGCAGGCTCAGCTATGGGTAATTCAGTTTTACGGTTAATCGCAGTAAATACCAGGCTGATCAGGAATGATCCTGCGATAAATGCTAAGAAATATAACAGGTAGGGTTTCTTTTTCGGTTGCTTATTTTGACCGGAGCTTTCATACAGAGAGTTTTTCTGGATAGATGCTTCAGTTTTTTTTAAGGCTTCAGTAATTATGCTCATAAATTATTCGTTCCTACAGAATAACCCTCCAGCTCCTCAAGGCATCTTTTTATAATATTTGAGTCTATATGGTAAGTCTCGGCGACAAATCCCGCCAACAGCGCCCGGTCGCAGATCATATTAATTAACCTGGGTGTGCCGGAGGAAAACCGGTTTATTAAATCAATGGATTCATTACTAAATTCAATTTTTCCTTTAGAGCCGGCTATCCCCAGACGGTGGTTTATATAAGATTGCAGCTCGTCTTTATCAAGAGGGCCGATATGGTATCTGACCATAATCCTTTGGCGCAGCTGCCTTAAATCGTGCAAATTGATCCGGTTGTTTAATTCCGGTTGGCCAACCAGGATTACCTGTAGCAGCTTATCCTTTTCAGTTTCCAGGTTTGAAAGCAGGCGGATCTGCTCCAATAACCCTGGGTTTAAGTTTTGGGCCTCATCAACAATAAGCACTAAATTATTCCCGGCATTGGATTCCCTCAGCAGGAAATTATTTAATTCCCAAACCATATCCAATTTGCTTTTACTTTTGAAGGAAATTCCAAAATCCTTGACGATTGATTCCAATAGCTGGTTTTCAGAGAAGGATGGATTTAGTATGAAGGCTGTTTTAACATTTTTGCCGATATGGTTTAAGAAGAACCGGCAGATAGTTGTTTTTCCGGTGCCTATTTCTCCGGTGAGTACGATTATACCTTTTCTTTGGGAGACTCCGTAAATCAGATGGGATATGGCCTCTTTGTGTTTTTTACTGGAGAAAAAGAAGGCAGGGTCGCTGGTAACGTTGAAAGGCCTTTCTTTTAACCCGTAGAATTGGCAGTACATTAAATCACCTCGGTGTTATTATATCAAGAATGAGGAGTTTGTAAAGTATTGACATCTTTATAAATATGTGTTATATTTTCTGCTTAGAGGTAAGAGAATTAGCCACGGCTGCCTCAAAAATAGAAGGCACTAATGGCAATTTCAGCAAATACAAAAGAAAATCGGATTTTCCCTCGGGTAGGTTTCCATTCACAAATACGTTATCAGCTCAGGGGTAGGCCGGATTTTGATAACGTTCTCGGAAATGACATCAGCTGCGGCGGGTTAAGGTTCACCAGCGAAAAGTTTATTCCTACCTCTACTTTAGTAATGCTTGAAATTAATGTTTTAAATCGCGTGCTCAGGCCTATCGGAAAAGTGGCCTGGTCAACGCCCGTAGCGCATTCTGACCGTAAGCAAACGGGTGTGGAATTTATGGAGTTTGACAGGCTGGAGAAGAATTATCTCAAGGATTTCGTAAATATGCAGCTTGGTTGAGTATCAATTAAAACGAAAGGAAATTATAAATGGCAGCTGAAGCAGTAAAAGAAGCGCAAGAAGAAGCAAAGCCCAAGGTAGAGAAACAAACTAACTGCCTGGCTTGTAATAAGTTGATAAAGAAACTAAAGAAATATTATCGCGACGGCAAGTTTTATTGCAGCAAGAAATGCTGGCGGGCTTTTATCGCTAAGTCTAAAACTGACTCTGCGGAAGAGAAAAAATAATGAAGAGTGTTGGGGAACGCAGGATCCATCCGCGTTTAGATCATAAATTACCGTTTAATGTTGCGGTAAACGGTTATGATTTCTCTACTACTACGCATAACATAAGCTGCGTAGGGGCTTATTGCCATCTTGATAAATACATCCCGCCTTTTACTAAAATATCCGTGAAATTAAGCCTTCCCTCTAAAGGGCAAGCGAGTAAAAATAGCATAGTTGAGTGCAAGGGCGTGGTGGTAAGGAGCGAGGACGAAAATAGGGGCGGATTTAACATCGCTATATTTTTTAACCAAATGCGCCTTGAGCAGCGCAAGAAGATTTCTGCATATATAAGCCAATTCTTGCCTTAATAATTATTGGATTTGGTTTTTGGTGCCAAGCCATGATTTACTAATCACTTGGGAAAAGTAAGAAGACATAATTTCCGGGCTAAACTTATTGTGGGCTTCATCTATAAAGATGAGGCTTTTTTTATTAAATCCAGGGATAGCTTGAAAAGAAAATTCGGATGGATTGATTTTGAGTCTGGGCCGCTTGATTTTAGTTGTACCGCTTATTATGAAAAGGAAATGGGGCCTGGCCTGAAGAGGCAATTTATCAGTTTTAGCAGGTTAATCTCCATTCAGGATTTATACCGGGTCAAGCTTTATACTAACAGGCTTGAAATTAAATTATCAAACAGCGCAAGACGCCAGGTCAATATTGACCCTGGGTATATGGATTTAGCTAAGCTGGTGCTGGCTTCTACTAAAGACTACGCGCACAGGATTTATCTGCGCAAAGGAATTTTCGGCGAGGTAACATTGAAATACCGGGATAATTCATTTACTCCTAATGATTGGACTTATCCGGATTACCGCAGCAAAGAATATATCGATATATTTAACCAGATAAGAGGGCTCTGTGTTTTCTAAAACCACCTTGTTTATTTTAGCGCTTGGATCAATCTTTTTAAGCGGATGTACCACTGTTTATAATCCGGCTACCGGAAAGAAAGAAGTGTTGTTTATTGATACGAAAACCGAGATTAGCCTGGGAAAAGATATGTCCAGGGAGATTGGCCGTGAAATGAAGCTGCTCAAAGATCCTCTGTTGCAGGAGCGTCTGGATAAGATCGCTAAGCGAATAACTGCGGTCTCTGACCGTCAGGACCTGGCTTATAATTTTAATATAGTGGATGAAGATGAGTTTAATGCCTTTGCTATACCTGGGGGCAGCGTTTATATTAATAGCGGCCTGATGGCAGCGGCTAATGATGATGAATTAGCTGCGGTAGTAGGCCATGAAGTAGGACATATCGCCGCCCGGCATAGCGTAAAAAGACTGCAAGCGGCATTGGGTTACCAAATACTTAGTTCTATCGCTTTAGGGGCCAGCGGCCAGGAGCAGATTTTGCAGGCTATAGATGTGGTTTTTAATGTTATGGTTTTAGGCTATAGCCGTAAAGATGAGTATCTGGCAGACAGGTTGGGGATAAAATATGCAAAGGCAGCGGGGTTTAACCCGTACGGAATGGTTACTTTCTTTCAGAAACTTAAAAAGGAAGGAAAGGCTACCAGCCTTAACCTGGTTTTCTTAAGTTCTCACCCGCCGATAGATGAACGGATTAGGCAGGCAGAGAAAGAAATTTCTGCCTTAACTAATTAATTATGTTAAGCTATCCTTCATATCTTAAATCCAGCAAAAACGGCAGGTTAAAGAAAGTCAGCGAACAGCTTTTTGATAGCCTTAAATCATGCGCAATCTGCCCCCGGAGTTGTAAGGTTAACCGCCTCGAGGGGAAAACCGGTTTTTGTAAGACCGCAAGATTACCCAAAGTTTACAGTTTTATGAGCCATCATGGAGAAGAGCCGCCTATTTCTGGCACTAAAGGAAGCGGTACAATATTTTTCAGCCATTGCAATATGGGCTGTGTTTATTGCCAGAACTACGAATTTAGCCAATTAGGAAAAGGGAAGGAATATGAGTTTGCGGAGTTGGCTAAGATAATGCTGTATTTGCAGGAATCAGGCTGTCACAATATTAATCTGGTTACTCCAACGCATGTTTTACCGCAGATACTGAAATCCCTGGAAATTGCTATTGAACAGGGGCTAAAGATTCCATTGGTTTACAATACCAGCGGATATGATTCGGCCGAAATCATAAAATTGCTTGAGGGCATAGTTGATATATATCTTGCGGATATGCGTTATGCCGATAGCCAGGCTTCGCAAAAGTTTTCGCTTGCCCCGGATTATCCTCAAGTCAATCAAGAAGCAATAATAGAAATGTACCGGCAGGTCGGGACAGCGGAGTTTGATAAAGAGGGATTAATTAGAAGAGGCCTGATTATAAGGCATCTGGTATTGCCTAATCAGGCTTCCGGGACGGATAAGATTATGCGTTTTATCGCTGAAGATGTTTCCGGGGATACTTACATCAGTTTAATGAGCCAGTACCTTCCTTATTATAAAGCTTCTGCTTATCCTGAAATCAGCCGGCGGCTGAAGAATGACGAATATGAGCAGGCAAAAAAGATATTAGAAAAATATAACTTGCTCAACGGTTGGATCCAGGAGTCTTACGGCTCAGAGCGTTTTGCCGGGGTGAATATAAAACCTGTTTAAATATGCCTACAGAATCGATTTTCAGTAAAATTATTAACTTTGTTTTCGCCAAGTTATTCAAGATTAATGACTCCCCGCAGAAGATCGCTTTAGGGGTAGGATTGGGGGTCTTTTCAGGGATACTCCCGGGGACAGGCCCGGTTGCGGCGCTATTTTTAGCCTTTATTTTCCGGGCTAACCGGGCTGCCGCTTTATTAGGAGGCATTATTACTAATACCTGGCTAAGTATCATAACCTTTATTTTAGCGGTAAAGCTTGGATCTGTGTTACTTGGCAGGCATTGGCAGGAGGTTTACCAAAAGGCGCAAGGGTTAATCCGTGATTTCCATTGGGGGAGTTTTTTAAAGGTTTCTTTTTTAGATGTAGTATTGCCGGTTATTATTGGGTATTTGGTTATTGGTTTATTTTTGGGCCTGATTAGCTATCTGGCTGTTCTTTTGATTACCAGGAAGGCGCTTCATAAAAATTGATATAAGCATAAATTAAGGCCGGTATCTTTTGGATACCGGCCTTAATTTTTACCGACAAACTTAGTAAATATTAATTTCCGTAAACAGTTGTAGTATATTCAACATAGACGCCAAACCAACTTTTAGCATCATAATCAACGTATTTGATATTTTTGATCCCACCGTTTGCCGCAGCCGTTTTAATACTACAATCACCTGTTGCAACTAAACTTAGAATTGAGGTAGCTTTGGATGTTCCAACTTTGCTGTAAGCCATCGGACCGGCACCAGCAGCTACAGGAGCATTGACTTCAGTGTAAATCATTCCCGTGGGGAACATAGAGGCACAGCCGTTAAGCATTACCGAAACGAACAAAACTAAAACAATCAAACTTATTTTTTTCATATAGGCCCCCTTTCTGGGGTTATTTTATCAGAATATGGCGATAACGCAAGTTCTTTTGGCTTGCTAAAAATATGATTAGGGGTTAAAATAAGTATAAATTTAAAATTAAGGGAGGCTTTTATGAAGAAATTAGTATTGTTACGCCATGGTGAAAGTACCTGGAACAGAGAGAATCGTTTCACCGGTTGGACGGATGTAGATTTATCCGGTCAGGGTATACAAGAGGCAAAGAAGGCGGGTGAAGTACTCAAAAAAGAAGGTTTTACTTTTGACATAGCCTTTACTTCTGTTTTAAAGAGGGCTATTCGCACGCTTTGGTTAACGCTTGATGAAATGGATTTAATGTGGATACCGGTTTATAACTCCTGGCGGCTCAATGAAAGGCATTATGGAGCCTTGCAGGGATTAAATAAATCCGAGACCGCGGCTAAATACGGCGAGGACCAGGTTTTGATATGGAGAAGAAGCTATGACGTTCCTCCTATGTCATTGGAAAAGAATGATCCGCGTTTTCCCGGCAATGACCCCCGGTACAAAGACTTGAAGCCGCAGGAACTACCTCTTACAGAGTGTTTAAAAGATACGGTGGAACGTTTTCTGCCATATTGGCATAAAACAATTGCTCCTGTTGTAAAGAGCCAAAAGCGGGTAATTATTGCCGCCCATGGCAATTCTTTGCGGGCATTGGTTAAGTATTTGGATAATATCTCGGATGAAAGAATAGTGAATTTAAATATTCCCACAGCTATGCCTTTGGTCTATGAGTTAAGCGATAATTTGAAGCCGATTAAAAGTTATTACCTGGGAGATCCCGAGGCTGTCAAGAAGGCTATGGACGCAGTGGCAAACCAGGGGAAAGCGAAATAAACCTTTTATAGCTAAAAGAGGAGGTTTATATGGCAGTAAAAAAGACAGGCGAGGAATACAGGTGTAATGTTTGCGGAAACGAAGTTATAGTAAGTAAGGTTGGCGGAGGAGAATTAGTCTGTTGCGGTAAACCAATGGAAAAGATCGAAGGATAAATTAAAAGGAGATTAGATATGGGCAAATCAATTAAGGGCACGAAAACGGAACAAAATTTACTTAAGGCTTTTGCCGGCGAATCGCAGGCGCGCACCCGCTACACGTATTTTTCATCGGTTGCCAAAAAAGAAGGGTTTGTGCAAATATCAAATATTTTTATGGAAACAGCAGAGAATGAAAAGGAGCATGCCAAAGTATTCTTTAAATACCTTGAGGGCGGGGACGTGGAGATTACTGCAACTTATCCTGCCGGAATGATAAAGGATACAAAGGCTAACTTAGAAGAAGCGGCGGCGGGAGAGAATATGGAGTGGACTACTCTTTATGCCGATTTTGCGAAGATCGCTAAGGATGAGGGTTTTTCTGATGTAGCCCGTTCATTTGAACAGATAGCCAAGGTTGAGAAGTTTCATGAATCCCGTTACCGTAAATTAATTAACAATATTGTTAATATTGAGGTATTTAAGAAAAAGGTAAGTATTAAATGGCATTGTATTAATTGCGGGTATGTTTTTGAGGGCGCCGAGGCACCCGGGGAGTGTCCTTCTTGTAAACATCCGCAGGCTTATTTTGAGGTTCTTGCTGAGAATTATTGATATCCTGTGGTGAAAAATACTGTTTTAATGCCTGGTAGTTTATTGTTTATTTTGTGCGGTTTCTTGTTACTCCTGCCTGGAATCAGCGCGCAAGGAGAATCAAATATGAAATTATCTAGTCCGGAATTTGAGCACCAGAAATTAATTCCTCAGAAATTTACCTGCCAAGGCAAGAAAATAAACCCGGAGTTAATTATTGAAGATATTCCCGTACAGGCTAAGAGCCTGGCCTTGATTATAGAAGACCCGGATGCCGTAGGCGGTAATTTTGTGCATTGGGTACTATATAATATTCCTGTTACTAACCGCATAGAAGAAAATACTATCCCTGGTAAACAGGGGTCTAATTCTTTAGGCGGGTTAGGTTATGTCAGTCCTTGTCCGCCAACAGGAGCGCACCGTTATTTCTTTAAAATTTATGCCCTGGATAAAATGTTAGATTATGATGATGGTTTAAGTAAACCGGAATTAGAAAAAGAGATTACCGCTCATTTATTAGATCAAGCTGAGCTTATTGGTTTATATCAGAAAAAATAAATATTCTATGGCTTGGCATGTATATATTATTAAATGTAAAGATAGTCTGCTCTATACCGGCATTACTAAAGATTTAGAGCGCAGGGTTAAAGAGCATAACAGTGGTAATGGTTGCAGGTTTACTAAGTATAGGGCGCCGGTCGAGTTGATGTATTCTGAAAAAGTCAGAAATAGATCCCAGGCATTAATAAGGGAAGCAGAGATTAAACATTTTGCGCGGCCAAAGAAGTTGAAGTTGTTTAATGGGGATTAAATATGGCAAATTTTTCTTTTGATATTGTTTCAGAGGTGGACCTGCAGGAAGTGGATAATGCGGTAAATCAGGCTGCCAAAGAATTGGCCCAGCGTTATGATTTTAAGAATAGCAAATCTTCAATTGCTTTCGACCGAAAAGAGAAAAAGGTTACCCTGGTAGCCGATGATGAGTTTAAATTGCGCGCGTTAACCGATATTCTGGCCACCCGTTTAGCAAAAAGAGGAGTTTCAATTAAAGCCCTCAAATTTAACGAACCGGAAAAGGCATTTGAGGGTTATTTGCGCCAGGCGGTAGATATCTGTATGGGCATTGATAAAGAGAGGGCTAAAGAGCTCACTGGCATAATAAAAGGCCTGGGTTTAAAAGTACAGACTCAGATAGAAGGGGAAAAGATCAAGATCAGTTCAGCTAAAAAAGATGAATTGCAGGCGGTTATCGCCCACTTGCGGGGTTTAGATTTTTCCCTGCCGCTTAACTTTTGTAATTATCGTTAAAACCGATTTAATATTAAATTTATTGTGTTATAATACTCAACAGTTAGCCTGGTTAGACTAGGGATAGGTAAAATTAACGAGAGGAAGAAATATGATAAAATTTACTAAGCTTGGGGTTATAGTTGTCTGTTTTGTGTTTTTTTCTGGTATTTCTAGCTTTGCCCAGCAGACTAATGTCCAGAATATTAGCACCCCGGAATTTTCGAAGATGGATAAAGATCAGAGCGGCCATATTTCTCCTGTCGAGATGCAGGCATACCAGGAGCAGAAATTCAATGAATTAGATAAAGATGCAAGCGGGCATCTTGATTCAGGAGAGCTGGCGGTTGACACGACCAAAATGCACCAGGCGGCTGACAAGGATAATGATAGTAAAATCACCCGGCAGGAATCTGACTCTCAGTTTAAAGAGTATTTTCAGCAGATGGATAAAAATAAAGACGGCCAGGTTTCTGAAGCCGAATACACCGATTACTGGAAGTTGATACATAGATTTTAAAAAAGAAGTAAACTTGTTTTAAAAGTTTACGGCCTGGATTAGTTATTCAGCCCGTCCTCAGGTAACCTTCTTTGGCAGGATCGTAGAATACCAACCCAAAAAGCATAAAGAAAGCTTTAAGTCTGAGATTCTTACTATTTATAAGGCATAGATTATGATTTCTGTAAATAATGTATCACTACAATTCGGGCAGCGTAAACTTTTTTCTAATGTAAATATTACCTTTTCTTTAGGTAATTGTTATGGCTTGATTGGTGCCAATGGGTCGGGTAAGTCTACTTTTTTAAAGATCCTCTCTGGTGAAGTAGATTCGACTACAGGCGAGGTTGTTATTTTTCCGGGTAAAAGGCTCTCTATATTAAAACAAGATCAATTCGCTTTTGATGAATATATTGTATTGACTACGGTTATCATGGGGCATAAGAAACTTTATGAAATCATGATTGAAAAAGATAATCTGTATTCTAAAACCCCTTTTACCGATGCGGATGGAATACGTGCCTCGGAACTGGAAGGGGAATTTGCCGAACTGGAAGGGTGGAACGCTGAATCCGATGCCGCTAAACTGTTAAGTGAGCTGGGTATTGAAGAGTCCCTGCATACAGTACAAATGAAACAGCTTGAAGCGGGACAAAAGGTGCGGGTATTATTAGCTCAGGCTTTATTTGGAAATCCTGATATCCTGCTCTTGGATGAGCCTACTAACTATCTTGATGTTGAATCAAGTATTTGGCTTGAGGAATTTTTGTGTAATTTCGAGAATACCGCGATTGTTGTTTCGCATGATCGCCATTTTCTGGATAAGGTCTGTACTCATATCGCGGATATTGATTTCGGTAAGATTCATTTATATCCCGGGAATTATACTTTTTGGTCAGAAGCAAGCCAGCTTGCCGCGCGGCAGCGCAGTGAATCAAATAAAAAAATAGAAGAGAAGCGCAAGGAATTGAAAGAGTTTATTATGCGTTTTGCTAATAATGCCTCTAAATCAAAACAGGCCACCAGCCGGAAAAAGATACTTGAAAAACTTACTGTTTTGGATATAGAGCCGTCTTCACGTAAATATCCATATATTAATTTTGAACCGGAGCGCGAAGCAGGCAACGACCTCTTAAGTATAAGCAATTTATTTAAAACAGTTGATGGGCAGGTGATGTTTGAGCGTTTGAATATTAATATTCATAAGGGGGATAAGGTTGCTTTTGCAGGTCCGAATGATTTGGCCAAGACAATACTTTTTCAGATATTAATGAATGAAAGCCAGGCGGATAGCGGCAGCTTTAAGTGGGGTTTTTCAACCAAGCGGGCGTATTATCCCAGGGATAATGCTGTATTTTTTAATGCGCAGTCGAGCGTTGCTGATTGGCTTAAGCAATATTCAGCCAATACCGAGAAAGAGTTTATCCACGCTTTTTTAGGCCGTATGCTTTTTTCCGGGGAGGAATCGCTTAAACCGGTGAATGTTTTATCCGGAGGAGAAAAAGCCAGATGTATGCTCACGCGGATGATGGTCAGCCAGCCCAATGTGCTTATTTTAGATGAACCGACCAACCACCTTGATTTAGAATCAATTACCGCTTTAAACCGGGGGCTTGAGAAATTCCAGGGTACAATTTTATTTTCTTCGCATGATCATCAGTTAGTTCAAACAGTAGCTAATCGCATTATTGAGATTACGCCTAAAGGTTATATTGACCGGATGGATACGAGTTTTGATGAATATCTTGCCAATGAGCAGATTACCGCTCAACGCCACGAATTGTATAAAACTACGCACTAGTTATGCTATAATACCCCTAAAATATTTTGTAATTATTACTGGACTGAATTGCTGAAACCGATTTAATATTAAGTTTTTTGTGCTATAATATAAACAATCGCAATACAGGCGGATAAAGAGGAGGTAAACATGTCTTGTGGATGTGGATGCAAGAAACCCAAGAAGAAGGCAAAAAAGAAAAAGAAGTAAGTTTGGTTTAAGAAAGCTTGAGGGGCTGGAGAGTTAAATCCAGCCCCGTGTTTTTCTTGAGGGGATTTATATGAAAAGTAAAGTATATTTTGTTTCTGTAAAAGATTCTAATAATCTATCGGCTGTTAATGAGAGGCTTAAGCTTTTGTTGGATGAAAGCAAGGTTTTGGGTTTTGCCGCCCAAAAAGGCAAGGCGGTTATAAAGATACATTTCGGCGAAGAAGGCAATACCGGTTTTGTAAGGCCTGAACATTTGCGTGTAATCTGCGATAAGATTTCTGCCGGCGGCGCTGAAGTATTTTTATCGGATGCCAATACCCTTTATCGCGGCAGACGGCTTAATTCCGAGGATCATCTGGAGCTGGCTTATGAACACGGCTTTAGAAGGGATATTACCGGCGCGGATGTAATTATCCCGGATGATACCAAAAAAGAAAATGCAGTTACTCTAGAGGTCAACCAGAAATTTATTAAGAATGCCAAGGTTGCCCGTGTTTTTGTTGAAGCGGATGCTTTAGTCGCGGTGAGCCATTTCAAGGGCCACGTCCTGACCGGCTTTGGCGGAGCACTAAAGAATATTGGCATGGGTTGCGCTACAAGAGAAGGTAAACTTGCCCAGCATTGCGATGTTGCTCCGGTTGTACATTCTGACAGGTGTATTGGCTGCGGGGAATGTAAAATTATTTGCCCGGCTTCCGCGATTACTATTAAAAATAAAAAATCGCTGGTGGATAGTTTAAAATGTATCGGTTGCGCAAGCTGTCTGGCGGTTTGCCCGACTATGGCTATGTTCATAGATTTTAATGCCGGAGGCAAGGTTCAATATAAAATGGTTGAATATGCCCTGGCGGTTCTTAAGGCCAGAAAGAACCGGGCAGGATTTATAAATTTTGCCGTTAAAATTAATAAAGAATGTGATTGCTGGGGTATGCAGAATCCGCGGATTGCCCCGGATGTCGGAATACTGGCCTCAGACGACCCGGTAAGTATAGATAAAGCAAGCTTTGATTTAGTAAATAAAGCCTGCGGAAAAGACATTTTTAAAGATACCCATCCTGATCAGGATGGATTAAAACAATTGAGGTATGCCCAGGAAATAGGGCTGGGGAGCCTTGATTACGAGTTAATAGAATTATAGCGCCTGAAGTGCTATAATGATTTTACGGTTTGGTTTTAAACGGGGGAAGCCATGGCTGACGGACAAGAAGGCAGGGAACGCAGAAAGTCTGAACGTATTGATGTGGCCTTTACGCTTACCTATAGCGTTGAAAAATCTTATACTCTGCATATTAGCCTAGGTTTAGTTGATAATGTAGAGGCAGTAATGGTGAATTTGAGTGATTTAGGCATGGCGATTATTACAAATTATGATATCCCCAGGGGCGCGCAATTATATATCAAGTTTAACCTTATAAATATGCGTTTAAGCGGGGATGAACGTTGGAGGTTTATGAAAATTACCGGTGAGGCGGTCTCTAATGTAAGATTGCCCGATGAAAACCACAGGATAGGCATACGTTTTAATAAAATTTCAGCAGAAGACAAGTCTGCGATAAGCAGTTTTGTATTATGCAATAAGTTTCCTTATGACAATGAAAAATAGGAGGATTTTTTATTTCTGGAGAGTTATTTTATTGTCTATTTTGTTATCTGGTTGCCGCGAGGAAGGTTTTGTGAATAAAGCGCAGACTATAAAAGTTTTTGACGTTTTAACAGTCCAGGTTGAAGAGGTCCAGAAGGTTTATAAGGATGATTCAGAATGGAAGGCGATCCTTACTCCCGAACAGTACCGGATTACCAGGCTAAAGGGTACAGAAAAGCCGTTTAGCGGTAAATGCGCTCTTCCTCAAACTGCTAAACAAGGTGTCTTTCAATGTGTTTGCTGCGGTACTGATTTGTTTTTAATTGAGAAGGAGTTTGAGTCCGGTACGGGCTGGCCAAGTTTCTGGGAACCGGTTTCAGAATTAAATATCAAAGAACAGCCGGATAATTCTCTGGGGATGCAAAGAGTTGAAGTAGAGTGTGCGCGTTGCGATGCTCACCTGGGCCATGTCTTTAATGACGGCCCTGCGCCAACAGGCAAGCGGTATTGCATTAATCTGGCGGCGCTAAAATTTACAGAAATTGAAAGGCCAAAAAGAGGAAAGCTGGAAAAAGCCATCTTTGCCGCGGGTTGTTTTTGGGGGGTTGAAGCGGCTTTTGCGCAGGTAAAAGGGGTAGTTAATACTACTGTTGGTTTTACCGGAGGCACAGTAAGAAACCCTAATTATAAAGATGTCTGCGATGATAAGACTGCTCATGCAGAGGCAGTGCAATTAGAGTTTGACCCAGGCGTTGTTTCTTATGAAAAGCTTTTAGATATTTTTTGGAATATTCATGATCCGACTACAAAAAACAGACAGGGCCCTGATGTCGGAAGCCAGTACCGTTCGGCAATTTTCTATAATTCTCCGGAACAACAAAAACAGGCTTTGTTATCCAAAAAGAAGATGCAGGAATCAAAAAGGTTTAAAGGGAAAATCGTAACAGAGATTGTCCCTGCAAAGGCCTTTTATGAGGCTGAGGAATATCATCAGCAGTATTTTAAGAAACGCGGGATTAAACCCACATGTCGTATTTAAAATAAAGATTAAGGGGGGAATTGATGTTTAGGGAAAAGATTAAAGTTTTGGATTGCACGATCAGGGATGGCGGCTTGATGAATAAACATGGGTTTGAGATGCGCTTTGTGCGTGAAGTTTATAAAGCTGTTTCGGAAGCCGGAATAGATTATATGGAGATTGGTTACAAGAACTCAAAACGGCTTTTTAATTCCAAGGAGTTTGGCAAATGGAAATTCTGCGATGATGAGGATATAAGAAAAGTAATTGAAGGGATTGAATCCAGGACTAAAATTTCGGTTATGGTTGATGTGGACAGGGTTGATGTGGATGATGTCTTGCCGAAAAAGGACAGCCCCGTGGATATGATCAGGGTTGCTACCTATGTTAAAGATGTTGATAAGGCGATATACCTGGCAAACCATTTTACCGATAAAGGTTATGAAACCACAATAAACATTATGGCGATATCCCGGGCATTGGAGAACGAGCTTACAGAGTGCCTGGAGCAACTGGAAAAGGAGTGCAAGGCGCGGATTATATATATCGTGGATAGTTTTGGTTCCTTGTATCAGGAAACCACGGAGTTTCTGGTTAAGAAGGCGAGGTCTATCCTGAAGACTAAAGAAGTCGGCATGCATGCGCATAATAATCAGCAGCTTGCTTTTGGCAATACTATTGAGGCGATTATCCATAATGCTAATTATGTTGATGGCTCTATTTTTGGTTTGGGCAGGGCAGCGGGCAATTGCCCTACCGAGCTTATACTGGGGTTCCTGAAAAACCCAAAATATGACATCCGCCCAATACTGGACGTGATTTCTAAAGAGTTTATTCCTTTACAAAAGAAGATAGAATGGGGTTATTTTATTCCTTACGCGATAACCGGGATTCTTGATGAGCATCCGCGTACGGCGATTGCTTTGCGGGAGAGTGAGAAAAAGGAAAATTACCGTGAATATTATGAAAGCCTGATCGGGGAAGTTGAGGAATAAATGGACGTAGCTGATTTTAAGAAAAAACCCATACTTGGTATCTTGCGCGGGATAGGATCGGATGTTTTAGAGCCGTTAATTGAATCGGTAATTTCCGCCGGTCTTGAGACTTTGGAGATAACTATGAATACCCCGGATGCTCCGGAGCTAATCCGCAGGGCCAGGAAGGCCTCCGCCAACCGTCTGAACATAGGGGCCGGAACAGTTCTTTCAATGCAGGATTTACAGTCAGCTCTTAAAAGCGGGGCAAGCTTTATTGTTATGCCGGTGCTGCTTAACGATATCGTAGAATATTGCGTAAACAATAAGATACCAGTGTTCCCGGGAGCGTTTACACCCGCTGAAGTTTATCAGGCTCACCAGGCCGGGGCGACCATGGTCAAGGTCTTTCCGGCAAAATTTCTAGGCCCGGAATATTTCCGGGAACTTAAAGGGCCGTTTAACAATATAGAGCTTTTAGCTTGCAGCGGAGTTACTCCTGATAATTTGAAGGATTATTTTTCCAGCGGCGCCAGCGCTGTCTCTTTTGGCGCCAGTGTTTTTAGAAAAGATTGGCTGGATAAACAGGATTTTAAATCAATTAACCATGCGGTTAAAAGATTTATGGATGCCTGGAATGAATAAGATATAAAAGGAGGGTAAGGTTATGGCAACTAAGGGTAAGAACAAGAATAAGGGATCAGCTCTTCTTTTCGGGGAAAGTATTACTGAAAAAATCCGCAGGCGGGCCCAAGAGCTTTATGAAAAGAGGGGATGCGTCCCGGGTAATGATTGGGCGGATTGGTTTGAGGCGGAAAGGCAGATAAAAGCCGAGTTAAACAGGAATATTTTTTAAGTTAAATTCTATAGCTTGAGGGGGAGGAGTATGAAGATTTGCTTGTCATTTTTTCTAATTATGGCTGCGTTGTTTATTTTTACCGGAAGTTTGAAAGCTGAGCTTGACGATGAAGATATCAGATGGGGCGGCACTCCTTTGCATAAATTAGAAAGGGGATTAATAAATATCTGTACTTGCCCTGTTGAATTACCAGCGAGTATGATGAGCGTCGCGGATGAAAAAGGCGAGATTTTCGGTTTCTTTATCGGAGCTGCCGAGGGTTTGTTTACAACTGCATTCAGGGCGATATCCGGAGTTTATGATACATTGACCTTTTTTATCCCTTCTTATTGCAAACCGCTTATGGAACCGGAATATGCTATCCAAAGTCTTGAAAATGCAAGTAAATAAAGGCGCGGACAAGCACCGCCAAATTCGTACTTCCGGAGCATTTAGGGATTTGGTTGTGATTGCCATCATTTTTATCCTCGTAGTAGCCTTTTCCTTATTTTTCAATATCTTCGTATTTATATTAGAACTGATTAAAAAGAATCCCGGAGCAATAATCTATATTGATGAAGTTATTGTCGGGCTTTTGACTTTGAGCCTTGGTTTTGCAATTTTTTCCTGGCGCAGATGGTTAGAGCTAAAGAAGGAAGTTGCTGAACGCATAAAGATCCAGGAGGAACTTGTTAGGATTGCCAATACTAAAGCAGAGACAGAAAGAATAATCAGCAAACAGCTTCATATTGAGATTGAACAGCGCAAACGTATTTAACCTATCTTAAAAATAAATTTGGAGGTTAGTATGAGTAACATTTTATATGTTATTTTAGGGGTTGTTGCCGGTGTATTAAGCGGGATGCTTGGAATTGGAGGCGGGGTAATTCTAATTCCCGCTCTGGTTTTTATTTTCGGCCTTACCCAGCTTCAGGCTCAGGGGACGACTCTTGCCTTGATGATTCCGCCTATTGGACTGCTTGCTGCATTGCGTTATTATCAAGCGGGTAATGTGAAACTGGGGATGGCTGGTTTTATTTGCCTGGGTTTCTTTATCGGAGGGTTTATAGGAGCCAATTTAGTCCAGAATTTACCGGAGCCATTCTTAAGGAAGGCATTTGCTGTCTCCCTGTTTATTATTTCCCTGCGTATGTTCTTTGGAAGGATATAAAATTAATCAAGAGATGTTTATAAATACCTTTAATTGGAACTTGTTCAATTTGAAGATAGCAATTATTTTCTTATCTATTATTTCTTTTCCATTGATAGCTGTTGCTCAAAATGAGCATATTCATAGTGCGGCTATATCTCACCATGGAATACTAGCCCAGGATCAAACAGAAATTCCGATGCAGAGTTTTTATGGAACTTACCCTGATACCCGTGAAGCAAGCGGAACAAGCTGGCAGCCGGAATCTTCCCCAATGGAAGGCAGGCATTTTATTTACCATGATTGGAATGTTATGCTTCATGGTTATGTATTCGGGATTTACGACGATCAGGGCGGCAAGAGGGGGAATAATAAAAGTTTCAGTTCTAGTATGTTTATGTTGATGGCTGATAGGAAGTTGCCCATAGGCATACTTGGGTACCGGAGTATGTATTCTCTTGATCCTTTAATGGGAAAAAGCGGTTATCCGTTGTTGTTTCAAACAGGGGAAACTTATGATGGGGTCCATCCCTTAATAGATCGGCAGCACCCCCATGATTTTTTTATGGAGGAAGCCATTACATATAGCCTTCCGCTTTCCGAGGAAAATTCCCTATTCGGATATTTTGGCCTTCCTGGTGAACCGGCATTAGGCCCACCTGCGTTTATGCATCGTTTTTCGGCAATGGATAATCCGGAAGCTCCGCTGGGGCATCATTGGTTGGATTCAACGCATATTACTTTTGGAGTTATTACTTTAGGGTATGTGTTTGATAAATTCAAAATAGAAGGTTCCACCTTCAAGGGGAGGGAGCCTAATGAAAATCGCTGGGAAATGGAATCGCCGAAATTTGATTCATATTCTGCCAGATTTACGTTTAATCCCAGCAGGAATCTGTCTTTTCAGGCAAGTTATGGTTATCTTGATAGCCCGGAACAACTTGAGCCGGATGTAAATATCAAGAGAGTTACAGTCTCGGCAATATACAACCGAAATTTTGAGGATGGGAACTGGCAGACTACCTTTGCCTGGGGTAATAATGATAAAAATCCCGGGTTTAATACTAATGCGGTTTTACTTGAATCAGCCGTAAAATTTATGAAATCACATACAATATTTAGCCGTTTTGAGTATGTTCAGAAAGATGAGCTTTTTGAGGAGGGTGATCCGCTGGCAGGTAAATATTATGATGTTAAGAAAATATCAATAGGGTATATATATGATTTTTTACATTTTAAAGGCATTGATGCCGGTATCGGAGGTTCTTTTGATGTACACTTCATATCAAATTCCCTGGAAGAGGCGTATTCGGATACTCCTAAATCATTTATGTTGTTTATGCGCGTTAAATTATAAGTGAATAAGGTTCCTATTATTTTTTTCTTGACAAACCACACATTTGTGTGGTATAGATAAATCATGGAAGAAAGAGCGTATTTGACGCCGAAGCAAGAGAAGGTGCTTAAATTTATTCAAAAACGGGTAGGGGAGAGGCTGCCTCCTACGATTAGAGAGATAGGGGAGGAGTTGGGGTTTAAATCTACCGGAACAGTAAGGGACTACCTGAAGGTTTTAATCCAGAAAGGATTGGTGAGGCGTATGAATAATAAATCCCGGGCCATAGAATTAACTGAACAGGCCAGTTTTAATAAGATTCCTATAATTGGTACCATAATGGCCGGCAAGCCTAATCTGGCTTATGAGGAAATTCAGGGTTATGTGGATAGTGATGATTTATTCCTTGGCCGTTTAGGCTTTGATGATGTTTTTGCCCTAAGGGTTAAAGGCGATAGTATGGTTGATGCCGGTATACTTGACGGAGATATCGCAGTTATCAAGAAGCGCCCTAATGCCGAGAATAATGATATAGTTGCTGCTTTGCTGGATAACAACGAGGTTACTTTAAAAAGGTTGCGTAGTAAATCCGGTAAGTTTCATCTGGAGGCTGCCAACAGCAATTACCCGCCAATTTTTGAAGAGTTTAAGGTTATCGGAAAGCTTATTACGGTAATCAGGAAGTATTAACGCCGCCAGTTATGAACCAGAATAGCTTTAATCCTAAAGCCCGCTGGGACAGGTTTGAGCCCGGGGAAACTGTTTTTGATCCGGATATCTTAAATGAGCGTATTGAAGTCCTGGCGCTTTTTAAATGCGCCAAAATATTTCCCAAAAGCTTTGCCTGGAATAATAAAGAATATGTTGTTGAGAAGATTACTTATAATTGGCAGGAGCGCGTTGGGCAGGCATTAATAAATTATTTTTCCGTGTTTTGTGCGGGACAGATCTATCAGATATCCTTTAATAATTCTACCTTCCGCTGGCAGATTGACAAACTCATCCAATAAGGTTTATTTAGAAAAGTCCTTACGAGCGCAGCGAGTAAGGGTTAATTCAACACAAATACAATCCCGGTAAGTTTATATGATTCTACATATTGATATGGATGCTTTTTTTGCTTCGGTTGAAGAGGCAATCAACCCGAGGCTTAAAGGTAAGCCTCTAATTATCGGCTCGCGCGGGAATAAAATGCATACCGTGGTTTGCGCGGCCAATTATGCGGCTAAAGCTTTGGGTATTCATTCCGGTATGCCTACCAGGAGAGCTTATAGTATTTACTCTAAGTTGGAATTTGTGGCAGCTGACCAGGCTAAGTATATTTGGACTTCAGAGCAAATTCTTGAGCTTCTCAAGAGGTTTAGCTTGCCCTTAAATTATGCCTCAATTGATGAATTTCAGCTGGACCTTAGCAGCTATCCAGGCCCAAACCCGGTAAGTTTGGGTAAAGAGATTAAGGCGCAGATATATGCAAACTTTAACATTACTGCTTCGGTTGGAATAGCTAAGAACTGGCTTCTTGCCAAACTTGCTTCAAAGCTGAATAAGCCGGATGGGCTGACTGTAATCGATGATTCAAACTTTGAACAGGTTTTACAAAGGGCAAGCCTGGATAAACTCTGCGGGATGGGTGGTAAAAACGGCCAGGTTTTAATGGCTCGAGGCCTGAAAACATGCTGGGATCTATACCTAAACTTACCGGGATTTTTTGATAATAATCCCGGTAAGTTTGAGGAGAATCCCGGTAAGTTTAGTGAAAAGCCAAAATCAATAAGCCATTCATATACATTGCCTAAGCATCAGGCAAACCCCCAGGTTATTCAAGCCTGGATCAGGTTACTGTCTGAAATGGTTGCTGTAAGGCTTAGACAGCAGGATTTGTTTAGTTCAACAGTTCATCTTTGGTTGAATGGCCCGGAAATTGGTAATTTTGGGGCTCAAAAGACTCACCAGTCGTCAACTAATGATGGTTATGAGATTTGCCAAAGAGCCTTTAAAGTAATGGTAAAATTAGGGCATAAAAACCCCAGGATTCGGGCAATTGGGGTTACTTGTAGCGGGTTTTCCCGGAACTACCACCAACCCTTACTTAGTGAAGAAGTACGCAGAGAGGGGCTTATTCAGGCCCTAGACCGCATAAATAATCGCTTTGGGGAGGGGGTAATTTACCCTGCAATTACTGCTTTAACCCGTTAAATTCTCCGCAGAAAAATCTTTAATTAAACGCAAAAAATCCTTATAGCTAGATAAAGAAAGTTTCCTATAACCGTTAAGCTTATAGAATAGCGGTAAGTTTAAGTAAAGAAGAAACGTATTTTCCACAGGTAAAAAACACCCCAAGATAACCCATTGTCTTCCACAGGTTTAGGGATACTTACGTAAGATTAGCAAGTTAACATAAGATATATTATAGGAAGTACACCTTTGCGCCAAAGTAGGCTAAAATAGCCTGAAAGTAACTTGTTGGATATGATTTTAGTATGGTTTTTAAGGGTTTGATTTAGGCGGTTTGCTGTTTCCCTACAGTATTCTGATTAGTGTCTTGGCGAGTACTGATTATATATTGGCCGCCTTGTATTCTAATTGCAGATCCGGTAGTTATTCCCTTGGCTATTAGGCTGTGTGCTTTTCTTAGGATCCGGCTAAAGGTTTGTTGTGATATACGCATTGATTTAGCTGCCTCTTTCTGGGCTAAACCCTGGTAATCTGCTAGCCTTAAGGCCTCAAATTCGTCAATTTTAAGCTCTACCTCATCAGGCCTCCCCGGCTTGCCCCTTGGGCTAAATTGGCTGATTTTAGGGTCAATCTTGACTATTCTGTATTTTCCCGGTCTTCCTCGTGGACGCATTTACTTAGACTTACCTACGTTTAACGCCGGTTTTATTATGAGTACCTACTCGCAATCAATCTGTATTTATTATGAGTACATACTTATAAATTGGCGTTTTTTAGGGCCTGTTTCGTGTTTAACAGGCCCCAGGTTTATACTTTATAAACTTTATCCCCTTGTCTGACTCTTGAGCTTACCAGAAGCCCTATTTCATCGCCTTTTTTAGCACTTGAGATATCTACCCGGTCTATCTGCATTGAGGTTATAATTTGAGCCAGGTCAGTGGTATGCCCCTTTATCTTCACTGTGTTTCCTATGTTTAATGGTCCTTTTAGTTTGATTACTGCTGCTTGGACATGCGGGAAATAATGTGTAACTAAGCCTACAAGATTCCCTTCTTGTTTAGCTGGTTTTTTTGCTGCGGTTTTACGTTTTTTTACGGCTGGTTTACTCTTTTTTAAGGCAGGTTTTCTTTTTGCTATTTTCTTCTTGATTGGGCGTTTTTTTGGCGTTTTCTTTGCTGTTTTTCTTGTTGTTTTCTTAGCCGCCTTCTTGACTTTCTTCCCTTTTTTCTTCAAAGCCATAGCGACACCTCCTTATGGAATTTTCTAAAGGATAACTTTCTCAGATATTTCGGTTATTACCGGTATGCGGCAGTATAATCCTAGCGCTGCCTGCATAATACCCCATATGGAGATTAAAAGGAATATCGCATAACCGAAAACTCCGATTAACCAGCCTAATAACGGTATAATTGATAGTATAAAAGCTGTAATTTCCATAACAAAAAGAACTAAACCCTGCCTGGCATGGTAAAGGGCGAACTTATTATCTTTTTTTAAGGCCAGGGTTATGATACAAAGAAAAGAAACATAGGAAATTACAGCAAAGAATTTGCCTTCGCGGATTACATCTTCTTCAAAAGTTTGTGCCATAGCCTCCTCAGGTTTTAATCTCAAGCAGTGAATCCATAGTCCCGTAAGGATTAACCTGCTTTAGCGGATTGTTCGGGTCTTCGGACCAGTTTCCATCAATTACAAAGCGATAACGGTATTTACCGCTGTTAAGGTTTATTCTTTTGCTCCAGGAACCGTTATTTTGTTCCATCCGGCTGTTTTCATCCAGCTTCCAATTATTAAATTCACCGGCCAGATAAACTTCTTTTGCTTCAGGCGCCTTAACCGTAAGGGTTATTTCATTTAATTTAGGCAAGGTTTCTTTCAGGATCTCATTCATCCGTTTTTCCAATATTCTTTCAGCAGTAGCCTCTCTGAAAGAGGGATTTTCCTGGGTAATTATTTCACGTGAAAGGCTGAAATAATCTTTTGCCCCCCGGCAGTATTTATCGTAAGTGAAGACATTTAAGCCTTCATTCTGGGCTTCTTTTAGTTTTACATTTACATGTATAATATTTGAGAACATTTTGTTCTGGTAGTCAGCCTTAATTTTGTCCAGCATTTTAAAAGAATGCTGCAGGCGGGAGTCAAAATTAGTAACTAATACGCGGAAGCCTACATTGTGGTTTAACCTTGTGTTGACCAGCTCAATAATACTGGTCAACTGGCTTAGTCCTTCAAGAGAAAATCTACTGGCTTCAACAGGAATGATGATTTCATTAGCTGAGCGGATAGCGTTAATCGTCAGTATTCCCAGATTCGGCGGGCAGTCAATCAGTATATAGTCGTAGTTATTTTTGAAGTTATTCAAGGTCTCGTAAAGCCGGCTTTCACGGCCGATTTCTCCGCTTAATTCCTGCTCCAGGGTGCTTAATATCAGGCTGGATGGCGCGATATCAAAATTTTCACCCAGGTTTTGAATGATTTCGTCTAGCCGGCATTTCTTATGAGTAATTTTAGAAAGCACGTTATATATACTTAAATCTGATTTAATATTAAGGCCGCTGGTTGCGTGTGCTTGCGGGTCAAGGTCAATAAGCAGTACTTTGCGGTTATTCGCCGCCAGGGCAGCCGCTAAATTTATGGAAGTTGTTGTTTTGCCGCACCCGCCTTTTTGATTAGCGATTGATATAATACGCATGAGCGCTTCCTCCTTAAAAAGATTAGTTTATTTGGTTACCTTAATATTATCTATATAGACAATCCCTGATTTTTCTTTAGCGTTCCATTCCTCAACGCTAAAAGACAGGATTTTCATTTGTTCCCAATTATTTATTTTTGCAAAACGGGTTAAATCAACCTGATGGTTTGTCCATTTGGCCGGGATGTCTTTTACATAAACTTCCGCTTTTTCGTTGAAACGGTTAATGAATTCAATTTTTAAAGCAATAGTATCTTTAGGGTTAACTTTTCTAGCCGCAAAACAGAGAGTTTTGTATTTCGACAGGTTTAATTGTTTGAGTTCAAGCGAAAAAGTTTCTTTTTTGGCGGGATCAAAGTTAAAATTCAATTTAGCCGTATCCTGGAATAAAAACAGGGAAATTTGGGCGTTTTGGTTGCGGTAATTAAGATGAGAATAAGCTACCCCGCTGCCTAAACCTAAAACCAGTAGTAATCCGACGAGAATTATATTGCGGATTGGTTTCGGAGATGATTTTGATTTACGTTTTCTCTTTGATGATTTAGAAGAGGCATCCAGGTAAATATTCGCTAGATGCTCGTAGATTTCTTTCTTATCCATATGAAATTATTTTATAACACAAAAGCCAAGCTGTGTCAAGGGTTTAGATATGTTGGTGCTTCCTGGTTAATAAGCTTATAAAAATTAGCTAGGTGCAGCCGAAACAGGCGGTCAAATGAGCCATCAGGGTCTTCTCCGGCCCACCAAAACCAATCGCTCCCTTCTAAAATATACATTTGTTTTAAAGCGAGCTCGTTTATTGGCTTCTTGGTTTTTTCTAATGCATTTCTAGCATCAGCTAGCCACTCCCAACATTTAACTTTACTGGGATTTCCAATCCATTTCCCGAATTCACCGTAAATCCAGGATCCGGCGCTTAATCGTTTGATTTCATTTTCAGCGGGTTTGAGTTTCAGGTATTCGCTAATGGTTGTTGTTTTAATAAAATCGCTCTCTGAAATACGCTTATAAAATAATTCCAGGAAATCATGGCCATCGTTACGGAAAAACTCCCAGGCATTTTCTCCGTCCATAGCAATAGTAACCAGGGTGTCCTTTCCCTTGAAAGTCTTATCTATATTCTCCAAATGGCCAATAAAATTATTTACCGCGTCGTTTTCTTTCATCCCGTGGTAATTAAACCCGATTAAATCCGAAAGGTTGCGGTCACGAAAAACGATATTTAACTCTTTCCCCTTTCTTTTTAATAAATGAGGTTGATATAAAAGTCTGGTATTACGTTTCTTAATTTTTAGTGATTTAAAAAGGATCGCCTCATCCGTAACTATCCATTTGATTCCGGATTCAATTATATATGGCAGGATGTGTTCGCTGACTGCCTCTTCCGATGGCCACATACCTTCCGGTGCTGTGCCGAAGCGCTGTTTATAGAATTCTACCGCGCTGTTAATGTGAAATTTAGCGTCCAGCGGGTAACTAAAGCCTTTTTTTGGTAGGACTGTCTTTTTATTCGCCTCTTTCGCGATATTAGTGTTGCAGAGTAATGGCAAAATAGGATGATAATACGGCGTAACGCTGATTTCAATCTGGTTATTTTGTTTATAAAGCCGGTATGCCGGGATAATTTCTTTTAATATGAGCAGTTGTTTTTCTAAAACGATATGCTTATCCTCTTCGTTAAAGAACCTTTCCTTGGCGGATATTTTCTTTAACTCCGGGATATTCTGCCTGAATGATGGGTCTATCCAGGCTAAGTTGAAATAAAGCTGCAGGTCAAGGTAATCCTGAGTGGAAAACTCCTGCCCGCGCTGTCTTTTAAGGTAAAGTTCATAATAACGCGCGAAAGTTGCGATTACCCGCTCTCTGTTTATGGAAAAGAAATTCTGCAGGATGAAATCCTTATCGGATTTAGTTAATTCCTGGGCAGGTTTCTTGGTTAGTTCGCTGAATTTATCTTTTACCAGCCCCCTGTTATAATCTTCAACCTGTTCAAATAAAGACGGGACAACATTAAAGGTTTGTTTAATCTTAGGGAATTTCTCTAAGATCTGCACCATATCTAGGTAATCTTTAACCCCGTGAAGCCTTACCCAGGGCAAGTTGCTCTCCTGTGTCAGGAGGTTCTTGTAATACGGTTGGTGCATATGAAAGATAAAGGCGAGATTTAGCATATTCTTTAGGGACGGTTCTTAACTCAAAGCTAAACTGTCCCTTTCTTGGGGACACTTCTCCTTTGGTTTGAGAACCGTCCCTGGTTATTAAAAAACCCTCGGAGGATTTGCATCCCCCGAGGGTTTGGTATTTCTACATAAGTTGTATTAGAATGTAACCTTCATTGAACCGATTATCTGAGTGGCGTTTGCTGAATCGGAAGTTAATGCATCTCCGGGTAAGAAATACCCACCAGTCAGACCAAACTGCACATCTTCAGTATAATCATATGTGATGGTTCCATCAAGCGCATCACCGAGGTGTGTTTTACCGGTGTATGAGTTGGTGTAATATGTTGATCCACCATCATAAGTATTCGGAACTGTAATCGGGTTGCTGTTCTTTTGAGCTACATTATAGTATCCATAAACAACAGAAACAGTGAGATCTTCAACAGGTTTACAGCTGCCCTTTAAGTTTAAAGCGTTCATGTTTGAGAAAGGTAAAAGCGTGTAAACTATATTGTTGAGTTTTTGATCGTAGAACATGGGATCCCAACCAGCGTTTCTGGTACCACCGGTAGTATCGCCGGAAAGATAGGTATAAGAAGCGCCAATTTTAGGAGTCATCTTTACATTAGCAAAAGTATAATCTGCCATTGCCTGTAAAGCCCAGGCATCATGTTTTTTAGCGTTAGCTGTTTCAGCATTTCTCCCAAACTGATATGCGGCTTCTAAAGAAGCAACAAGATTTTCAACTGGTGTGGTGGAAATTAAAGCACCAATAGTGGAAAGCTTGTCAGCTCTGGTTGCCAGAGAAACAGCGTTATTGTTATTTTTCTTAAGCCAATAATATGCAGAAACATTGACTTTTTTGTTTAAGGCATAGCTAGCATTAATACCAGCTAAGCTGACGGTGTTTCTGTCAACGGAGTTGCTTTGTTTGACCTGGGCATAGACTAAATCAACAACTAGTGGGTCATAATCTAAGGTTGCGCGAATAGCATCAAAAGCTTTTCTTTCGCTTAAATCAGTGGGAATGCTTGTTGAGGTGTCAGGTACTTTCGCATTTCCAATGATAAACCCATTACCAAAGTTGATCTCTTGGCGGCCAATAGTTAAGCTTAAAGGAGAATACAAGAATTCCTTTAATGTAACATAGGCAAGGTCAAGGTCAATATTGCTATTTCCACCAGAAGAAGTGTCATTCTGGCCGTTCCAGATTCTTTCATTGATCAATCTTACGGTAGCCATGACATTATCAGTAAGATCTGCATCAACGCGTACTCTTACCTGGGACATTAAGAAATTTTGTTTCAGTACGCTTTTGTCTCCTGGATTCGTGTTGACCAGATTAAAATGGCTTCTTGCGACTCCAGATGCGATGATGTCACCACTTACCTTTACATTCTGAACTTCGGCGTAGACAGGGCTAAATACTAACCCGGCTACCAAAGCAAGCGCTAATACTATAATCAAGCGTTTACCCATGTTTTTACTCCTCCTTTTTTGTTAACTGTGATAGATATATAGTTAACTAGGCTAATAAACATTATCGCCTAGGATAATTTCTTCAAGTTATTATAAATATTCTACATACAACTCTTTAATTGTCAAGAGTTTTTTACTTAACCGGAGATTTAGATTTTTTAGCCGCAATTTGTGATTTTGGGCCTAAGGAAATGATTAAAATAATACTGCTTCCTTTTGGTTCGATAGTAATAATACAGCTTTCGTTTTCCCTTTCAAAGTTCAAAAGCCTCTGGCCGTATTCTACAATATTCACCAGGTTCCAGTTATACATAGCCATTTGTTCTTTGTAAAAACTCACTACCTGATCAGGGCTATTCTTGCCCTGGTATTTCAATACTCCCACGCGCACGCCGGAACTCTCAAAAGAATATGACTGGCTGGGCAGGTTTTTTAAACCTACAGGCACAGGGATATCGCTGAATTTAAGAATTGCCTGTGGTTCAAGCATCCCGGGATTAGCTGATTTGGCGTCGCTGTTTCCTGAAAGGCTGGCACAGCCTGCGAGAATAGTAGCCAGTAAACAGAATGCAGCGGATAGCAAAAAAAGTTTTGAAAATTTCATCTTACCTCCTTTTTGGCTAAGAAAATTCCGACATCTCCATAAATTTTATTAATCTCATCCTGAGTTAATCCTGATTCTAGCCCTGTTTTAATTAGTTCCTCGGGTGAAATAATATCCTCCGGGGAATGACTGTCATTATTTAAGATTAATTTTGCCTCAAATTTTCTGGCTTGTTTTACAATATAAGAATTAGTTTGCTTGTGCCCATGCCGGCTGGTAACTTCAAGAAATACACCCCGTTCTTTTGCCAGTTTTGTGTCTTCGTCAGAAATTAAGCCCGGATGGGCCAGGATATCAATATCAGCTAATAAGGCGGAATGGTTGGTATTTTTTGCCACCGGCTCAACGCAAGTTTCTCCGTGAGCAATGATAATTTTAATCCCTTCTCTTCTGGCCAGGGTGGCTAATGGCTTAAATTGTTCAGGAGGAAGATGGGTTAATTCAATCCCCGGTAATACCTTGATTTGTGAGTTTTTAGGCCAGCGTTTACAGAATTCAACAATCGCTTTGGCAGCCTGCTTGATATTGCTATAATCAGCATGGTCAGTTATGGCAATTACCTTATAGCCTTTGTCCTGATAGCGCACAGCTACTTCCGAAGGAAGCAGGTCTCCGTCACTTAAGAATGTGTGTGCGTGTAGATTATACATAAATTTTGAGCACCCCTAATCTTTTGTCTAGCGAAATCCTACCGAGCTTTAGCGAGGCAGGATAAAGTGCGCCTGGCAGGAATCGAACCTGCCGCACGCAGTTTAGGAAACTGCTGCTCTATCCTTATGAGCTACAGGCGCAAAATTTAATTTACACCCCGCCGCGGGCTTATTCTCCGTGCAGCTTAATTAAAGAATGCAGCGGGTACTCTTTTAATTTATCCCTGCCATGCAAGTCAACCAGCTCAATAACAAAGCCTATTCCTATGATTTTACCTTGCAGTTGTTTTACCAGGCCAGTTACCGCTTTGATTGTCCCGCCGGTAGCTAAAAGATCGTCAATGATTAAAACTTTTTCTCCGCCGGTTATAGCATCTTTATGTATTTCCAGGGTATCTGTGCCGTATTCCAGTTCATAGGTTGTGGAAATTGTTCTGTAGGGAAGTTTTCCTTTTTTGCGCACCGGCACAAATCCTGCCCCGATCTTATGCGCAACCGCCGCGCCGAATATAAAACCGCGTGCCTCTACCCCGACAACCTTATCAATTTTTTTACCTTTATATTTCTTGACCAGTAAATCCACGGATTTCTTAAACGCGGATTTATTCTGGATTAAGGTGGTTACATCATAGAAAATAATTCCTGGTTTGGGAAAATCAGGAATATGTCTTATGGATTCTTCCAAAAGGCGGTTGTTCTTCATAGTTCTTTCTCCTGTCCGACAACAAACTTCTTTAGTTTTCTTAAAGCCGTTTCTTCAATCTGGCGGATCCTCTCGCGGGAAACACCCATCTTCTTGGCAACTTCTGCCAGAGTCTGGGGTTTGCTGTGGCTTAATCCAAAACGCAGGTCCAGAATCTCTCTTTCCCTTTCGGACATAACTTCAAGAAGATTATCTATTCTTTCCCGGTCAAGAAAATGTTCAATTTCGGCGTCAGGCGGAGTAGCATTTTTATCTTCTACTAATTCCGACATTTGATTATCGCTGTCTTCTCCAATCGGGGCTTCCAGCGACGATGTGGTGCTGGACATCCAGAAGTTAATCTTATCCATTTTATCAGTTGAGAGTTTCAGCTTTTTGGCAATTTCAGCGTCACTTGGGACGCGCTTTAACTTTTGACTTAACCGTTCTTTGCACTTCTTCCACTTAGCGATCAGGTCATTCATATATACCGGTACGCGGATCATTTTACCCTGTTCGCTGATAGAACGGGTAATTCCCTGCTTAATCCACCAGGCAGCGTAGGTTGAAAAACGAAAACCTTTACGGTGGTCGAATTTTTCTACCGCTTTCATTAACCCCAGGTTTCCCTCTTCGATTAAATCCAGGAAAGGAGTCCCTAGCCGCATATACCTTTTGGCAATGTTGATTACCAGTCTCAGGTTAGCCCGGATCATTTCCTTGCGTGCTACTTCATCTCCTTTGCGGATACGCTTATTTAATTCAACTTCCTGCTTAGCGGTTAAAAGCGGGATTTGCCTGACCTCTTTGAGATAAGTTTTTAAAGCTTCCATAGTCTTTATTGGGGATGGCTCTCTTTTTTAAGAGGACCATCCCCTGATTTTATCGCTATTTCTTTAATGCTGCCTGAGCTGCTGCTAACTTTGCGATCGGCACCCTGAACGGCGAGCAGCTGACATAGTTCATGCCGATATTGTGGCAGAATTCTACCGACTTGGGTTCACCACCATGTTCTCCGCAGATGCCCACTTCCAGTTTTTTGTTGGTGGAGCGACCGCGCTTGATACCCATTTTAATTAATTCGCCGACACCTTCCTGGTCAATGCTTTGGAAAGGATCTTCCGGGAGAATGCCTTTTTTGATGTATTCAGGAACAAATCCTCCGATATCGTCTCTGGAGAAACCAAAGCTCATCTGAGTCAGGTCATTGGTTCCAAAAGAGAAGAATTGCGCAACGCTGGCTAGTTTATCAGCGACAATTGCCGCCCGGGGAATTTCGATCATAGTCCCAAAGAGATGTTTGATCTTTTTTAGCCCGTATTTAGCCAACACTTCTTTATAGATTTTCTGAGCGATTGCCAACTGATCCGTTAACTCTTTTACATCGCAAACTACCGGGATCATTATTTCCGGATACGGGTCTTTTCCTTCTTTGACCAGTTCAGCTGCCGCTTCCAGTATTGCGCGGATCTGCATGGAACTGACTTCAGGATAAGTAATCCCTAAACGCACGCCGCGATGCCCCATCATCGGGTTTGATTCATGCAAGGCCTCGGCTCTTTTGGTCAGCTCTTTCATATCGATATTTAAATCATGGGCTAACTGTTCAAGTTTGGCCTGCTCGCGGGGAACGAACTCATGCAGCGGCGGGTCCAGTAAACGAATAACTACCGGGAATCCATCCATTGCCGCAATCGTTCCTTTGATATCTTTTTTCGCAAAAGGGAACAATTCATCTAAAGCCTTTTGTCTTTCTTCAGTAGTTTTAGAAACGATCATTTTACGTAACAGGAACAAGGGCTGATCAGATCCTTTGCCGTAGAACATGTGTTCAGTACGGAAAAGCCCGATTCCTTCGGCCCCGAATTGCAGGGCTTTTTGAGCATCATCCGGAGATTCAGCGTTAGTGCGCACGCCCAGCTTTTTGATCGCATCACACATTTTCAAGAACTCTGAAAGTATTATATTTTCTTCAGAGGCATCCATCATCGGAAGCTGCCCTTCATAAACATTGCCTTTGGTACCGTTTAAGGTGATCCAGTCGCCTTCTTTGAGAATTTTACCTTCTACCTGGACTAATTTTTTATCCAGGTCAACATGCATCGCGGAGCATCCGACAATACAGCATTTGCCCCAACCGCGGGCCACTAAAGCCGCGTGCGAGGTCATTCCGCCGCGGGCAGTCAGGATTGCCTGGGCTACGCGCATACCTTCTACATCTTCCGGGTTAGTCTCTTCGCGCACCAAGATTACTTTTTTACCGGTTTTTGCCCACTCCACCGCGTCATTAGAGGAAAAAACAATCTGTCCGCAGGCGCCGCCCGGACCGGCAGGAAGCCCTTTAGCAAAAGGCTTAACCCCGAGTTCTGTTTTTGGATCAATAATCGGGTGAAGCAGCTCATCTAATTGTGAAGGCGTAACCCGTGTTACCGCCTGTTCTTTTTTAATCATTTTTTCTTTAACCATATCCACAGCCATGCGCACGGCAGCCGGGCCGTTGCGTTTTCCTATCCTGCACTGCAGCATAAAGAGCTTGCCTTTTTCAATGGTGAACTCAATATCCTGCATATCATGATAGTGTTTTTCCAGGCGATTCTGGATAGAGTAAAGCTCTTTGTATATCTTTGGCATTGCTTTCTCTAAGGTAAGTAATTCTTTATTGTGGCTGCTGGTTGAGTATTCGTTGATTGGAGCCGGAGTGCGGATACCTGCGACTACATCCTCCCCTTGAGCATTGATCAGGTATTCGCCGTAGAAATTATTCTCTCCGTTTCCCGGGTTACGGGTAAAGGCTACGCCGGTCGCTGAGTCGTTGCCCATATTTCCGAAGACCATGGTTTGCACGTTTACCGCGGTGCCCCAGGCATCCGGAATATTCTCGATCCTGCGATAGCTGATGGCGCGTTTTCCGTTCCATGAGGAAAACACCGCGCCTATCCCGCCCCATAATTGCTCCATTGGCTGATCAGGGAATTCTTTACCCAGAACTTCTTTAATCTTAAGCTTGAATTGAGCGCAGAGCTTTTTTAAATCATCGACATCTAAATCCGTATCGCTGGAATAATTTTTTGATTTTTTCAATTCAGCCATCACCTTTTCCAGCTGTTTGCGGATCCCTTCTTCTCCTTTTGGCTCAATGCCGGCGGCCTTTTCCATAACTACATCGGAATACATCATAATCAGCCTGCGGTAGGCATCATAAACAAAACGGCTGTTGCCCCCGCTTTGTTTGATCAATCCGGGAATGGTCTTTTCGGTCAAGCCCACATTTAAAACCGTCTCCATCATCCCGGGCATTGATTTTCTCGCGCCGGATCTGACGGAAAATAATAACGGATTGTCGGCATCCCCGAATTTCCTGCCCATTATTTTTTCTACCTTTTCCAGGGCTTTTTCTACCTGGGTTTTTAATTCTTGAGGGTATTTCTTTTTATGCTGGTAATAGTATGTGCAGACCTCTGTGGTGCAGGTGAAACCCGGAGGTACTGGGAGCATTAAATTTTTATTTCCCGCCATCTCAGCCAGGTTTGCGCCTTTTCCGCCTAAGAGGTTTTTCATGCTTTCGTTGCCATCTGCTTTGCCGCCGCCAAAACTATAAACATATTTCTTTGCCATTACTTTTTAAACCCTTCCTTTCTATGCTTTGTTGATATTATTATCTAACAAAGTTGTTTGGTTAAATAATCCTTTAATTTATCTATTGAAATTCTTTCCTGTAACATGGTGTCCCTGCTGCGCACGGTTACTTGTTTATCCTCCAGGGTCTGGACGTCTACAGTCACACAGTAAAGTGTTCCTACTTCATCCTGCCGGCGGTAAAGCTTGCCGATAGAGCCGGTGTCGTCATAAACCGTGACCATTGATTTTTTTAAATCCCCGGCTATCTTGTTGGCAAGTTCCGTAATCTCCGGTCTATTGCGTAAAAGCGGCAGCACTGCCACTTTGGTGGGAGCTAAGTCTTTATGGATTTTTAAGACTATCCGTTTATCATCTTTGACTTTTTCTTCATGGTAGGCATCGACTAAAAATGCCAGCAAGGCCCGGTCAACTCCGCCCGATGGTTCAATGATATACGGGTAAAACTTTTCCTTTACCGCGTCGTCAAAATATTGCAGGTCTTTGCCGCTGTATTGCGCGTGTTGTTTTAAATCAAAATCAGCCCGGTTGGCAATTCCTTCCAGCTCGCTCCAGCCGAAAGGAAAGTTGTACTCTACATCCATACAGGCGTGGGCGTAATGGGCCAGTTCGTCTTTGCCGTGCTGGCGTTTTCTCAAGTTATCGTTTTTTATTCCAAGGTTCAGGTACCAGTTAAAACGGTATTCTATCCACTGCTCAAGGGCCTTGTCTGCTTCAGATGGCCTTACGAAATACTCAATCTCCATTTGTTCAAATTCCCGGGTGCGGAAGGTGAAGTTTCCCGGGGTTATTTCGTTGCGGAATGATTTGCCGATTTGGGCCAGGCCAAAAGGAAGTTTGGGGTGGCGCGAATCAAGGATGTTCAGGAAATTCACGAACATCCCTTGGGCGGTTTCCGGACGGATATAAATTACGTTTGAACTGTCTTCAACCGGGCCCTGATGGGTTTTAAACATCAAATTAAACGGACGGCTCTCGGTAAGCTCTCCGGAACATTCCGGGCAGTGCGCCTTATCTTTAAGGTCAGCGCTCTTAAAACGTTTTTTGCAATTTTTACAATCGCTTTTTAAATCAAAGAAATTCTGAACATGGCCGCTGGCCTCCCAGGTCATCGGGTGCATAAGGATAGCCGAATCCATGCCTAGTATATCGTTACGTTCATAGACATTGGCTTTCCACCAGGCGCGTTTGAGGTTATTTTTAAGTTCTACTCCATAGGGGCCGTAATCCCAGGTGTTGGCCAGGCCTCCGTAGATCTCGCTGCTTTGAAAAATAAACCCTCTGCGCTTGCATAGGGAAACAACCTTGTCCATCAAATTTTCTGTCATAGTTCTATATACTTTCGCGTCTTGAGATTAAGCTTGAATGGCCGCTCAAGTATTTCATTTATACGGCCCTGAGTTATTCATTTTTAGCATAATATAACTTAAAGAGCAAGAAGATTTTAAGCAGAGGATTCCGTTAATCTATCGGTTTGGTAGTTGATATTATAGCAAATACATTGTTTAAATCCAAATGCGCGCCGATATCTTTTATATACACCTTAAAGAAATTATCCCGGGAATCCAATATATTACAATCAAAATAATTATTTGGTTTAGCCATGCTGTAGTTAATGAACCCTTTTTTATCTCCTATTTTAAACTCAATCATCCGGCAAAGGCACTGTTGGCCTATATCCGGAGTAAATACGCTTTTCATAATTGTAAAGAAGGCATCGGTAATATTATTTAATTTACTAAGGTTAGCATACATCAGCCGGCGGATAAATTCATAGTTATTCTTTACCCTTTGTTTTTGTACGTCAGGATAAAGCCTTATAAAAGCGCCCGGCTCCTGGCGTAAAAGGTAAATCACGGCTTCATTGTCAAGCCGTCTTTTTTTGTAGTACCTCTTTTTGATTAATTCCTGCACTAGGCTAAATCCCCTAGGCACGGAGATGGACATCTTCGGGAATCTTTGCGGAACAAGGGTTTCAATATGCTCTTTATTAACCTCAGGCGTAATTATTTCTTCATCCGGCTGCATGCAAAGAATAGGGACAGTCTTGCAATCTCCGATACCGTAGGATACATACTGTCTTAAGATATTCGGCCCGGCAAACTTAATTATGAATAACAGGCATATGATCAGTGATGCCGCTTTGATTAAAAATTTCAGGAATTTATTGGCCTTCATTTATCTTTTTAAACTCCTCTTCTTTTATCCCGAAGGAATGCTCGCTGTCCGGGAATTTCTCTTGGATAACTTCATTCTTGAAATCTTCAATGGCCCTGGAAATCAGCGGCGAAAGATTGATATATTGTTTGACAAATTTTGGCGTATAGCGGCTAAATAGCCCCAGCATATCATGTATGACTAAAACCTGCCCGTCGCAATGAATCCCTGCTCCGATTCCTATAGTAGGGATTTTTATTCTATTGCTGATCAGTCCGGCAAGTTTATCCGGGACGCATTCTAAAACTATGGCAAAACAACCTTTTTTTTCTAATTCAACTGCCTGCTCAATTAGCCTGCGGGCAGCTTCTGCGTCTTTGCCTTGGACCTTAAATCCGCCAATTTTGTCTACGGTCTGAGGAGTTAGGCCAATATGCCCCATTACAGGTATGCCTGCTTTTACAATCTTTTCGGTTACTTCCAAGCATTTATCAAACCATTCAAGTTTTACCGCTTGAGCGCCTGCCTCGCTGATAAACCTTTGAGCATTCTTAACGCATTCTTCTGGGTGTGCCTGGTAAGAATCATACGGCATATCCGCGATGAGCAGGGCATTCTTTATTGCTCTTCTGGCTGCTTTGGTATGATGGAGCATCTCCGGCATGCCGACTTTGGTCGTTGAATCAAGGCCAAGGACTACATTGGCCAGGGAGTCTCCAACCAGGACCATATCTATCCCCGCTTTATCCACTAATTCGGCTAGAGGGTAATCATAAGCGGTTAACATGGTTATTTTTCTTTTGTTTTTTAAGGCGACTATTTCCGCAGTATTCATCAGCTGTCCATTAATAAGAACTCAGTTTCGGGGAATTTATCTTTTAACATTTTTATACCCGGCTCGCCAGAGATAAAGGCGGCTGTTGATAAGGCATCGGCTGTCAGGCCGCTATTGCTAATGACTGTCACGGAGAAAATTCCGGAATCAACAGGATATCCTGTTTTGGGATTTATAATATGGCAATAGCGTTTTCCCTTATTTAAAAAGAATTGTTCGTAATCGCCGCTTGTGGAAATGGATTTATCTTTAAGTTCTATTATTTTTGAAAATTGTTTTTTGCGCGGGTTTTGAATAGCAATTCTCCAGCTGCCTTCAGGCCCTTTGCCTAAAGCATAAACCTGCCCGCCGGCATTAATCAGGCAGCTGCTGATATTATTTTGCTTTAATTTGGCAACCGCGCAATCCAGGGCAAACCCTTTTGCTATTGCCCCTAAGTCAATCTTCATTCCGGGAAGTTTAAATTCTACCATATTATCATTTTCATTCAAAATAATTTTATCGCTTCCTACAAGCTTTAGGGTTTCTTTGATCAGGGTTTCTTCGGGTACCTTATATTTTTGATCAGTAAACCCCCAAAGGTCAACCAGCGGGGTTATGCTGATATCAAAGGCCCCTTTAGTTTCCTGCCAGAATTCCTTTGATTTTTTTATAATATAGAAAGTATCCGCGCTTACTTTTAATTTGCCGGACCGGTTAAGCCGGGATATTTCGCTTTCCGGGATATATTTGCTAAGCAGGTTCTCGATGCGCTTGGCTTCGGTAAATACAATTACGCCTGCTTCTTTATCCGGGGAACTTACCTCCCAGAATGTGCCCATTAGGAGCTGATTATTACGGTAAAGCTGTACAATTTTATTTTTTGGGAGGCTGATTTTTTTGGACCGCGGTAAAAAGAAACTCATTAAGCTTAATCCCCAGCCGATGGCCAGGAAAATTATTATATACCTGCGTATATTCGCGCTGAAAGCCATAAGATTATTTTCTTAATGTTTCTCCCTAAAGTCTTAATTTATAACTTGCTTCAATCGTTTTAATTAAGTCAACCAGGAGTTTATTAGTCGGTACGGCAATTCCAAGCTCTTGCCCAAGCCGTACGATGACTCCGTTAATGAAGTCAATTTCCGTACGTTTATTCCGTAACACATCCTGGAGCATAGAAGAAATATTTCCTGCTGTACCCTCGCAGACTGTTTCAACTTTTGCTAATGGGTCATCGTAAATAAGTTTTATACGTTTTCTTTTGGCAATACGGGTTGCTTCTGTGACCGCGTCCCTTAATATCCGTTTAGTGCCTTCAAATTCCGTAAGGCAGCCGTTAGGCAGCCTGGTAATAGCAGTCAGGGCATTGATTCCCGCGTTAATAATCAATTTTGACCAAATCAGCCCTTTTATATCCCGGGAGAGCCTGGTTTGCAGGCCGACCTTATTGAATATTTCACGTATGCTGCGTATCTCAACCGGGACTTTGCCGTCCAGGGTACCGATAAGGGTTTCTCCGCGTCCCGCGTGGCGGATTTTTCCGGTTTCCACTAATGTCGCCCCTTCGTTGGTTGCCCCTCCGATTACCCTCTCCTCGCCTGTTAATTCGGAGATAATTTCAATGTTGCCTACTCCATTTTGTAATGTCATTATTTTGGTATTCACCTGCAAAAGAGGCTTAATCTGTTCAATCGCCTGTTTGGTATGGAATGATTTTACGCAGATAAGTATAAGGTCAGCCTTGCCGATATCTTCTACACTGGCAGTGGCCTTTGGTTTTGCCTGCCAGGATCCGGATGCGCCTTCTAAGGATATCCCAAGCTGGTTAATTCTGGCAGCGTTCTCTTTATTTTTGTCCAGTAACCAAATTTCTTCTTTTGATTTTGATAAGAAAGCGGCAAAAAGGCAACCCATTGCTCCTGGCCCGACAATGACTATTTTCATACAGCCACCTCCAGTTTATTAATCAGCTTCTGGCTTTTTAGCTCCTTGCCTAAGTGAAAACTTAAGAACGAATTAAGTATCAAGTCCAGCTCTTTCTTTATTTGGGGGTTCATTCCCAGGTTCAGGCTGGCGTTAAAAGTATTCCTTTCAATATGCAAGACTGTGGCAATTGTCCCCCGGAATATCCCCCGGCTGGCAGGATCCTTCTGCATACAGCGCGGGCAAAGCAGTCCTCCTAATGAAAGGCTAAACTTTGCCTGGCCGCTGATTATATCCGCGCAGGAGACGCAGGAATCAAAATGCGGTTTAAATCCGGAAAGGTTAAGCAGCTTAATTTTAAATATAGTTGCAATTTTAGCGGGGTTGTAATTAGTTTCCAGTTCTTTAAGGCTTGTCAAGGCAAGCTCAAAAATATCTTCATTTTTATCCTCAAGCTGCATTATGGAGTTAATCAGTTCTATCATAAAAACTGCCTGAGTTGTTTTCTCGAGGCTGGAGCGGATCTGGGTAAAGTTGTCCAGTTTGTCAGCCTGGCTTACCAGATGGATGCTTGAATGGGTTTTCCTGTAAAAAATAATTTCATTCAAGGAAAAAGGCTCAAGGTTTGAGGCGAATTTCTCTGGTTCAGTACGTATCCCTTTAAGTAATCCGGTAAGTTTGCCGAATTCTTTGCTATAGAAATCCACAATTATTGATGTTTCTCGGATATCCCGTTTATTTAAAACCAGCGCGGTTGCCCTATCTATCGACATATTTTTTTTCCTTTTTACGCATGAGTTGAATCTGAGTTTTAGTATGATCGTTAAAACCTAATATATGTAGGACTCCGTGTGCAACATAGAGCATTAGTTCGCCTTCTGGAGAAGTTTTAAAATACCGGGCATTGTTTATCGCGATATCCGTGGAAATCGCGATATCCGCCAGGATAACCGGAGCGGTTTTATCACTTAGGTTAAAAGCCAATACATCGGTAGCCTTAGGGGTTTTTAAGAACCTGGCATTGAGTTTCTTAATCAGGGAGTTATCCGTAAAACAGACATTGATATATCCATTCTTCTTGAATTTTTCTCCTTTAAGGATTTTGTGAATAAGTTTTTTGATGCGCATTTCGGGTATAGGCAGCTTTTCTTGCAGGTTGCTTATGTTTATATTTAACATGGCTAAAGAATGGATTGGATGAAAAAGGTACTCAATCTCTTATGAGTAGTTGACCCGGCTATGGTATATTCCGCTTAACATCTTGGTAAAGACGCTGGAAATTTTCTCAATATCTTTTAAGGTAAGTTCGCATTCGTCTAATTGCCCGTCAATGAATTTGTTGTTAATTATTTTATGGACCACCTCTTCAATTTTTGCCGGGGTGGGGTCTTTTAACGTGCGCGTAGCTGCCTCAACAGAGTCCGCCAAGAGAACTACGGCTGTTTCTTTAGTATTTGGTTTTGGCCCGGGATAACGAAAGCCCTCTTCAGTTACTTCCTGGTCTTCTTCTTTGTCTTCAAGGGCGCGGCGGTAGAAGTAATAAACCAGGCTATTACCGTGATGCTGTTGGATGAAATCCCAGAGTACCGGGCTTAAGGAATACTTTTTAGCCAGCTCTAAACCTTCTTTTATATGGTTCATGATAATAAGCTTGCTCATTGTAGGGGAAAGTTCGTCATGCAAATTCTTTTTTATCTGCTGGTTTTCTATAAAATACTCCGGTTTCTGAAGTTTACCGATATCATGGTAATATGCCCCCACCCTGGCTAATAGGCCGTTTGCCCCTATGGTAGTGCAGGCGGTGTCTGAGAGATTGCCGACTATAAGGCTGTGGTGGTATGTGCCCGGGGCTTCCAGGATCATCCGCTGTAAGATTGGGTGGTGAGAATCCGCCAGCTCCAGCAAACTGATATTGGTTACCGTCTGCAGCAGGTATTCAAATACAGGCAGGACCCCCAGGACAATAATACCGGAGACCAGATTGTTCAGCAGGATAATTAAATACCTTTGAGGCTGGTTTATCCAAAAACGCTCAAGCAGTATAAGGCTTAGCAATTGGGCCAGGCCCGCGATAAGCCCTGCCAGGATAACCGTTGTGCGTTTGTGCGCTTTATTCACCAAAAGAATAGCCGTGGAGCAGGAGGCCATAAAAAGGAACCATGCCTTGAACGGCTCAGCGCAAAAAGAAGCCAGCGATAAAGAAGTCGCTAATGATAAGAAATAAGCTACCTCAAGATTATTAAATAACAATACGCAGAGCATCGGGATAATCGCGATAGGGATAAAATAGAAAGATAGTCCCTGTCTAAGCAATGAATGCCCCATAGTGAAAGAAATCAGAAAAAGAAAACTTAAATTAAGCAAAGCAGCATTCTTTATTCTGGAGAATTTATCGTAAAAACAAAGGTAGAGGATTATTAAAAACAGAGGAATTGCGGGATTCATGCGGATAATATGGCTGAAGATAAAAATAAGAATGCATAAGCCGGTAATAGAGAGGTTCTTTTTATTTAACAGTTTTTTCATAAGCTTCAATTATTCTCTGAACCAGGGCATGCCTGACTACATCGGAGCCGCTAAAATAAATAAACTTTATTCCTTCAATTTCTTTGAGTATATCTTGAGCTTGAAGCAGGCCTATAGGCCTGGCGTTGGGAAGGTCGCTTTGCGTCATATCTCCCGTAATTACCGCTTTAGAATCAAAGCCTAAGCGGGTTAAAAACATTTTCATTTGTTCTGCGGTGCAATTTTGCGCTTCATCAAGGATAATAAAGGCGTCATTAAGCGTTCTGCCTCTCATATATGCGAGCGGGGCAACTTCAATTATTCCTGTTTCAATATATTTCTCAATACGTTCAGCCTCCATCATGTCGTAGAGGGCGTCGTAGAGAGGCCTAAGGTAGGGTGATATTTTTGCCTGCATATCCCCGGGGAGGAACCCCAGCGATTCGCCGGCTTCAATAGCCGGACGGGTTAAGATAATTCTGCGTACCTCTTGTTTTTTCAGTGCTTCTACGGCGCTTGCCATAGCCAGATAAGTTTTTCCGGTACCCGCAGGGCCGATTCCGAAAACTATATCATGCTTTCTTATCGCTTCTACGTATTCATTTTGGCCGGTAGTCTTTGGCCCGATTTGTTTTCCCGCGGAGGAGCGCGTAATTTCCGTATCTAATCCTGCCAGCTGCTGCTTCTCTTTGCCGTTTCTAAAGTTAGATATTAAATAGGAAAGGTCGTTTTTACCGATTTCATCATTTCCTCTCCGTAATCCGCTGAGCAGATATTCAACTAACTGGCTTGCCTTTTTGATATTACTGGCTGTCCCGCTTATTTTTAAATAATCACCACGTAAAGTAAGCTTGACCTTAAGCTCTTTTTCAATGCTCTTTGTATTGGAGTCGTGTGCGCCAAAGATCCCCTGGGCTTCTTTTTGTGACTCAAATTTTATAATTTTATCCACTATTTAAGGTTTTCTTTCGGTTCCGCTATTTCAATGGTTTCTACTTTAGATTCTATGCCGGATGGGATTCTTAGTGTTTGGCCCGCATAAAGCTTATCCGGTGAACGTAAAACGTCCTTATTGGCTTCATAGATCTTTGGCCAGTTTTTGGTAGTACCGTAGAATTTATTTGAAATCTTTTGCAGGGTATCATTTTTTTCTACGGTATAGTTTTCAAAAGTTTGGCTCACTGTTTCCTCAACCAGAGTTTCCTGGATCATTACCGGCTCATCTACGCTGCTTGTTAGCGGTATAGTAGACGGGCATTTTGCCTGCGAAGGCTTGGCAAATCCAAGCTCAACTTCAAAGACCCTGGTAGTACGGGTGGTTTTTCTTTCTGCTGCTTCAGGCGCTGTCCCCATAATATAACCGCGGTTACCGGATGTTGAAGAAAGATCCTGGTCAATTCTATCGCGGGTTAAATTATATGTCCTGGCTACGCAGCCTGATAAAGCCAGAGTTGAGATTAATACGCAAATACCAGCTAACTTGATTTTATCCATTTTACTTCCTCCTCTTGATAGTTATACCTAGTTCTGCTAATTGTTTTTCTCCGACATCTGAAGGCGCGCTGGTTAACGGGCAGAAAGCAGCTGAAGTTTTGGGGAAGGTGATTACTTCCCTTATACTGTTTTCTCCGGAGAGAATGGTTAATAACCTGTCCAACCCGAAAGCTACTCCTCCATGCGGAGGCGCTCCGAATTGAAAAGCTTCAAGAAGAAAGCCAAAACGTTTAGAGGCTTCTTCTTCCCCGATTCCGATTATATTAAAAATCTTTTGTTGAAGCTCCCTGCGGTGAATTCTTATTGAACCACTGCCTAGCTCCATTCCGTTTAAGACCAGGTCATATGAGCGTGATTTTACCTTCTCCGGTGATTTTTCCAGGTTTTCCAAGTCGCAATCAGCAGGGGCGGTAAACGGGTGATGTTCGCTATCCCAGCGTTTCTCCTCTTCATTATATTTGAAGAGAGGAAAATCAACAACCCAGCAAAAAGCAAAATCGTTATTTAGTTCAGGCCTTAAATCCGGTTTATCTGATTTATATTTCTCCGTTGCCTCTCTGTAGCTGATCCGCGGAAAAGGTGTTTTTATATCAATATTCTTCAATTCTTTAAGGATCAGTTTCATCAGCCCCTCAGTCAGATTAAAGATATCTTCTTCATCAATGAAAGACATCTCAATATCTAGCTGGGTAAATTCCGGTTGGCGGTCGGCCCGCAGGTCTTCGTCACGGAAACATTTAGCAATCTGGTAATACCTTTCTATCCCTGCAACCATAAGAATTTGTTTAAACAATTGCGGAGACTGAGGCAGGGCAAAAAATTGTCCGATATTTATCCGTGAAGGAACCAGGTAATCCCGAGCGCCTTCAGGGGTGGATTTTGTAAGTATAGGCGTTTCGCATTCAATAAAACCATTGTTTCCTAAATAAGCCCGGATAACTTTATACAGGTTGCTTCTTAAGGTAAGGTTGTTAAAAACCTTTTTACGCCTTAAATCAAGATAACGGTATTTAAGGCGCATCTCTTCGGTTATTTCAGTCTCTTCTTCAATCTCAAAAGGCGGATTTAAACTGGGGTTTAATATCTCCAGTTCTTTTGCTAAAACTTCAATTTCTCCGGTTGCTAACTTTTCATTAACCGTCCCTTTTGGCCTTTTATTTACCAGCCCGGTTATTTTAACCACAAATTCGTTTCTTAATTCTTGGGCCAGTTTATAAGCCTCTCCGGATTCATTAGGGATGAAAACTATCTGGGTGAAACCGCTGCGATCACGGATATCAATAAAGACCAGTTTTCCATGGTCTCTCCTGCGGGCAACCCATCCGCAGAGTGTGACCTGTTTTGCGCTGTGCGTAGCGTTGAGCTCTCCGCAAGTATGCGTCCTTATCATTTTAATTCCTTGGTTAGGTCTTCTAGATTAATTTCTTTTTGAGTGCTGTTCGACATATCTTTAAGTGAAATAACATTTTTCTTTAGTTCATCTTCGCCTAAAATTAAAACGTATCTTGCGCTTGCGTCATTAGCGGCGCGCATAGCTGCTTTTAATGACCTGCCCAGATAGTCCATTTCGCTTGGAATACCGGAAGCGCGCAATTGGTTTAATATCTTTACGCCGGCAGACTTAGCGGGTTCTCCAAGGGTAATTAAAAAGACCAGCCTGCTCAGAGGTTTGTCTTCGGTTACCTTTGATGCTAAAAGCAGCCTCTCAACTCCGAAAGCAAAACCAATACCGCCTGTATCCGGGCCCCCCAATTCCTTAATTAGATTATTGTAGCGCCCGCCAGCCCCGATTGCATCCTGGCTGCCTAAATCTGGGTGCGTGAATTCAAATACCGTGCGATTGTAATAATCCAGGCCGCGTACGAGCTGCGGCTCAAGATTAAAAGGAATATTAATATTGTTTAAGCCGTCCTTGACTTCTTCAAAATGTTTCCGGCAAGGCTGGCAAAGGTGGCCGTCTTTAAGCCCAAGTGTTTTAACTATTTCCTGGCAGCGCGCATTTTTACAATCTAATACCCGCAGGATATTATTTTCTAATCTTAACTGGCAGTCAGGGCAGAGATTATGTTTTTCTTTATCCAGCCCGGTTTTTAAATTCAGGCTGAGAGTTTTTCTGTCATCAGGGCATCCCAGGCTGTTTATTTTAATATTGTAACCCGTGATAGCAAAACTTTTAAGCAGTTGATCAGCCAGGCTGATGGTTTCTACGTCAAGGGCGGATTCTTGGGAGCCGATTGCTTCGCATCCGATATGGTGGAATTGGCGCAGCCTTCCCTTTTGCGGCCGCTCCAGGCGGAACATCGGGCCGATATAGAATAATTTTATAAATGCGCTGATTTTATCCAGGTTATTTTCCAGGTAGCTGCGGCAAATTGACGCGGTCCCTTCCGGACGCAAAGCATATAAATCATCCTGGTTGTGGATAAGAAACATCTGTTTTTGAACAATTTCGGTAGCAGTCCCGAGTGTGCGGTTAAAAAGGGATGCCTCCTCAATTATCGGCGTGCGGATTTCCCGGTAATTATAAAGTGAGAAAATATTGCGTGCTGCTTCTTCAATTGCCTGCCAGTGGCCTGTTTCATCAGGCAAAATGTCTTTGGTGCCGGGGACCCTTTTAAACATAAATTATTTTTTGGTTTTGATTGACCCTTGATAAGTGCACAAGGATTTCTGGGTTAATGCATAAGGACTATTTAATTTTTTGTTTCATTTCCAAGCCAGCCTTAAAGACCACTACCTTTCTGGGGGGAACAGGGATAACCTGGTTGGTGCGTGGGTTCCTGCCTGTGCGGCTTTTTCTTTGTTTTATTTTAAAAACGCCAAAGTTGCGCAATTCAATCCGCTCTCCTCTAACTAAGGCGTCAACAATACAGTCAAATGTTTTTTGAACAACTTCTTTGACATCTATTTGTTTTAAGTTTGTTTCGTCAGATACCTTTAAGACAATATCCTTCTTGGTCATCTCTCATCCTCCTTAACCACAAGGTTACACCGGCCATTCCTTTAAGGCCGGGTGTTAGCCCATAAGAACACGCCGGCTGCTTCCTTTAGTTCCACTCTTTGCCGGCGCAGTGTGTATTTTCTAAACATAATAACAGCAAAAAGTTACGATGTCAAGCATAAATAGGGACAGCGACCATTATCGTTTGGATAATGGTCGCTGTCCCTATTATAGGACTAGGGAGAAACGGTCTTCCCCTAACATTTCATCAAGCTCCTGGATTAACTTTTCTGAAGGAGAAACATAGAGATTTTCGCCTACTACCATTTGAACCCGGGCTTTGGCGGGAGTATCCAGGCGTAAATATATAGGGACACTGCCTTTATGTTCAGAAAGCAGGGTCTTTAAAGATTCGAATATATTTTCTTTAATTCCGGAGAGGTTTATGCTCATAGCGGTAATCAGCCTGTAAATTTCTTCAAACGGAAAAAGATCTTCTACGATTATCTTAGGGGTATCTTCTGTCAGGTTTAATGTTCCGCGGATAAGTACTATTGTATTGGGTAAAATATACCGGCTTACTTTGGAAAATGCGCGCGGAAAGACCAGGGCCTCTATTACTCCGTCCAGGTCTTCCAATTTCAATATAGCCATTTTCTCTTGTTTTGCCCGCGTAAGGGTCTGTTTGATTTTGGCGATTAATCCAACGATCTTTATGCTGTCCTGGTCTTTATGCTCATGCAGGTTGGCGGTAGAGCAGGAAGCAAAACGTTTGAGTTGTTTAGCATAGCGGGCCAGAGGATGCCCGCTCACGTAGAAACCCAGCATATCTTTTTCAAATGATAATAATTGCGGCTCCGGCCATTCCTTACAGTCAGCCAGGATTTCCTTGGTTTTTCCAAACCCATTACTGGTAATTGCCTGGTCAAAAAAAGAAAGTTGGCCGCTGGATTTTTCTTTTTGCATTCTCTGGGATCTTTCAAGAATCGTGTCCAGGCTGGTAAACATCCTTGCCCTTAAGATTCCGAAGCAGTCCAGCGCTCCGCATTTGATCAGGCTTTCCAACACTTTGCGGTTTGCCAACCTTAGGTCAATCCGGCTACAGAGGTCCTCAAGTGATTTAAACTTAGCTTTTGTTCTTGCGCTTACAATTGATTCAGATGCGCCTTTGCCTACATTTTTTATAGCTAATAAGCCAAAACGGATGCTTGATTCATTCTCAACCTTAAAAAGCACCTCGCTTTCATTAATATCCGGAGGCAGTACCTTTAACCCCATTTGCTGGGCTTCATTTACGTAAGTTACAATTTTATCGGTATTGTCGCGTTCCGAGGTAAGCAGGGCGGTCATAAATTCTACCGGATAGTTCGCTTTTAAATATGCCGTACGGTAAGAAATTAAGGCATAAGCAGTTGAATGAGACTTATTGAAACCGTACCCGGAGAAGTACTCTATTAAATCAAAAATTTTAGTCGCGGTGGACTCTTTTATCCCGTTTTTCAGGCAGCCATGTGTAAAATTATTTCTTTGTTTCTCCATAACTTCCGGTATTTTCTTACCCATTGCTTTGCGCAGAATATCTGCTTGGGCAAGTGAGAATCCGGCTAAGGCAGAGGCAATTTGCATTATCTGTTCCTGATAAACCATAATCCCGTAGGTCTCTTTCAAGATCGGTTCTAGTTTAGGATGCTCGTATTTTATGGGGACTTGTCCGTGTTTACGTTTCATAAAGTCGTCAAGCATTCCTGAGCCGATCGGTCCGGGTCGGTATAAGGCTAAAAGCGCGATTAAGTCTTCAAAGCGTTCGGGCATAAGTTTCTTAAGTAAATCACGCATGCCTGAACTTTCAACCTGGAATACTCCGATTGTATGGCTGGAGGCGAGAAGTTTGTATGTGTTTGGATCATCCAGCGGGAGGGTTTCGATATCAATTTCGATGCCGCGCGTCTTCTTGACCAGTTTTAGTGTTTCATCAATTACCGTGAGCGTTTTTAAGCCGAGAAAGTCTACTTTAAGCAGGCCGATTTTTTCAAGCGTCTCCATACTGTATCCGGTGGTAACCTGGTCATCACCGGTTTTAAACAAAGGCATATAGTTATTTAATGGCTTATCTGCGATGATTACTCCTGCGGCATGGACAGAGGCATGCCGGTTTAGGCCTTCTAAGGACAGGGCGGTATTAATCAATTTGGTTATCTCCGCATCGTTCCTGTAAAGATTGCTCAACTCTGGTTCGCTCTCCATGGCTTTCTTCAGAGTCATATCAAGTTCAGCGGGGATCATTTTTGCGATGCGGTCAACATCCGCGTAGGGAATCGCCATAACCCTGCCTACATCGCGGATTACCCCTCTGGCCTGCATGGTTCCAAAAGTTATAATTTGGGCGACGTTTTCCCTTCCGTATTTTTTGGTTACGTAATCAATTACTTCCTGCCTGCGTTCGTAACAAAAATCAATATCAATATCCGGCAGCCCCAGGCGGTCAGGATTTAAGAACCTTTCAAAAAGCAGCCCGTATTTTAAAGGGTTCAGGTCAGTAATTCCTAAAAGGAAGCTTACCAGGCTTCCTGCGGCCGAGCCTCTCCCCGGCCCCACTGGAATTCCCTGACTTTTTGCATAGGCAATAAAATCCCAAACAATCAGGAAATAACTGATAAAACCCATATGTTTAATAATCTTTAATTCATGTTCAAGGCGAGTTTGTGCTTCGGGGTTACCGGTAAGCCCTTTTTCTTCCAGCCCTTTTTCACAGAGCTCAAGCAGGAATGTCTCCTTGTTTTTTCCTTCAGGCGGAGAATATTTAGGTAAATGCATTTGAGTGAAGTCCAGCTCCAGGTTACAGCGCTGGGCAATCTCCAATGTATTTTTAATTGCTTCGGGGCAGTCTTTAAAACACTCCTTCATTTCTTCGGGGGGGCGGAAATAAAATTCGCTGGTTTGAAAACGCATATGCTTGGGGTCGTCAAGGGTTGCCTGAGTCTGGATACATAAGAGCGCTTCATGTGCTTCGGCTTTATCTTTAGTGGGATAGTGCACGTCATTAGTGGCGACTAAGGGAATGTTTAGTTCCTTTGATATTTTAATCAACGCTTCATTTACAATTTTTTGCTCGGGGATGGAATTTGGTTGCATCTCAAGGTAGAAGTTTCCCTTACCGAATATATTTTGATAATCTTCTGCTGCCTTGAGCGCGTCGTTAAAACGTTTTTGCTGGATAAGCCAGGCGACTTCTCCTTTCAGACAGGCGGATAGACCGATTAATCCGTCAGCGTGCAGGCTGAGGACTTCTTTATCAATACGCGGCCGGTAGTAAAACCCTTCAAGATAGCCGATAGAAACAAGCTTAATTAAATTTTGATAACCTGATTCATTGCGGGCCAGCAGGATTAAATGATTTGCCGCGTCTTCAATTCCGGATCCGCCTTTATCTAACCTGCTTTTGGGGGCGACATAAACTTCGCAGCCGATAATTGGTTTGATTCCAGCCTTACGCGCTTCCAGGTAGAATTCAATTGCACCAAACATATTGCCATGGTCGGTTATGGCAAGGGAGTCCATTTTATGGCTTTTGGCTAAAGCGAGAATTTCGGGGATACGACAGGCTCCGTCAAGGAGGCTGTACTGCGTATGCAGGTGGAGATGGATAAAATCAGAGTGAGACATTTGATAATTGTCCGGGCAGAGCTTTTTAGTGGTTTATTCCCACTCAATGGTTGCCGGAGGCTTAGAGCTGATATCGTAAACTACGCGGTTGATGCCTCTAACTTCATTGATGATGCGATTGGATATTTTTTCCATTACTTCATAAGGCAGCTTTACCCAGTCAGCAGTCATGCCGTCAAAACTGGATACACAACGCAGGGCTACTACATTTTCATAAGTGCGCTCGTCTCCCATAATTCCCACGCTTTTTATGGGTAATAGGATGGCAAATGACTGCCATATCTGTTCGTAAAGCCCGGCTTTGGATATTTCTTCAATTACGCGTTTATCTGCTTCTCGTAAAAGTTCCAGGCGCTCCGGAGTTATCTCTCCAATAATCCTGACTGCAAGACCCGGGCCCGGGAAAGGCTGGCGTTGTATGATATTATCAGGAAGATTGAGTTGCCTGCCGATCTCTCTGGCTTCATCTTTAAATATCTCTCTTAGGGGTTCAATCAGTTTTAAATGCATGTGCGCGGGCAGTCCTCCGACATTATGATGGCTTTTTATTTTCCTGCTCGGGCCGCCCGTAGGGGAAACTGATTCAATAACATCAGGATAAAGGGTCCCTTGTCCAAGGAATTTTGCTCCTTTTGTCTTTTTCGCCTCTTCTTCAAACACCTTTACAAACTCATCGCCGATTATTTTTCGTTTTTCTTCCGGATCAATAACTCCTTTTAAGCGCTCAAGAAACCTTTTGCTTCTGTCAACGTAACTTAAATTCAAATGATACATATCTTTAAATACGCTTTTAACTTGTTCGGCCTCCCCTTTTCTGAGCAGGCCATTATCAATAAAAATGCAGCGTAAGTTTTTTCCGATTGATTTATGAATCAACAGGGCGGCTACTGAAGAATCCACTCCACCGCTTAATCCCAAGACTACTTTATCCTTACCGGCGATTTTTTTGATATTCTCTATGGATTCTTTGATAAATGATTGCATGGTCCACCTGCTTAAGGACCCGCAGATTTTAAACAAAAAATTGCTTAGGATTTGGTTGCCTTTTTCAGTATGGGTTACTTCCGGATGGAATTGCACAGCAAAGATTTTTCTTTTCTGGTTGGAAATTGCAGCAATAGGGGTGTTCGCTGTATGCGCGCTTGTGTGGAAACCGGCAGGTATCTTAGTTACGTAATCTCCATGGCTTGCCCAGCAGGTAAAATTACCCGGCATATGGCTGAAAAGATCCCGGTTATCGTCAATAAATAGTTCAGTTTTTCCGAATTCACGCTCGCGGGTATGTTTTACTTTTCCTCCCAGCATCTCGCAGATAACTTGCATTCCATAGCAGACGCCAAGTATTGGTATCCCAAGCTTAAAAATACCCTTATCAGGGTAAGGTGATTTCTTATCAACTACTGAGGCAGGGCCGCCGGAAAGTATCAGCCCTTTTGGGTTCAAGGCAGCTATTTCTTTAGCTGGAGTATTATAGGGTATTATTTTTGAGAAGACCTTGTTTTCCCTTACCCTGCGCGCGATTAATTGTGTATATTGTGAACCAAAATCAAGAATTAATATTGTCTGCCTTGTCATTTATCCTTCTTTCTATGTCCTATGTTCTGTATTCTGATTTATTTACCCATTCCCACTCTTTGTCCTACCTGAAAGATTTTTCCTTCAGTCTGGATTGATGGGGCGATAATAATTTCTACGTCATGCATTTCTTTTAAGGTAGATGCGCCTAATGACCCCATGGAAGTTTTTAACGCTCCTAAAAGGTTTTGCGATCCGTCATCTACTTTTGCCGGGCCAAGCAAAATATCTTTCAGCGTTCCGGTTGTACCGACCTGAATACGCGTTCCGCGAGGCAGGTTTACATGAGAAGTGGCCATTCCCCAATGGAAACCTCTTCCTGGGGCTTCTTTTGCCCTGGCAAAGCTTGAACCAATCATTACCGCGTCAGCTCCGCAGGCAAACGCTTTGCAAATATCTCCGCCGCGGTTCATCCCGCCGTCAGTGATAATAGAAACATATTTGCCGGTGCGCTTAAAATAGAAATCGCGTGCCCCAGCAGCATCAACTGTTGCGGTAACCTGCGGCACGCCAATACCCAGGACGCCCCTCGTAGTACATGCGGCTCCCGGACCGACACCGATAAGCAGGCCGCTGGCGCCGGTATCCATAAGTTCCAGGGTCGTTTCGTAAGTTACGCAATTTCCCAAGATAACCGGGATCTTTATATTTTTACAGAATTTTATCAAGTCAAGTGTCTTATACTGCGTAGAAAGGTGCTTGATTGTAGTTACGGTAGATTGAATAACAAATATATCAGCTCCGGCGGCAATAGCTAATTTTGAGAACTTGTCAGCATTAGCCGGGATGCAGCTGACTATTGCCGTTGCTTTGGCCTTTTTAATTTCAGCAACCCTTTTTGTAATTAATCTTTCTTTTATCGGGGTAGTATAAACTGTCTGGATAAGCTCAGTTGCTTTTTGAGGGGTGGCTCTTGCTATATCTTCCAGGACTTCATCGGGGTTTTCGTAGCGGGTCTGGATACCGTCAAGGTTTAAGACTGCCAGGCCGCCTAATTTTGACATTTCTATCGCGAATTTTACATTTACAACTCCATCCATGGCTGCGGCAAGAATAGGTATTTTAATCTTTTTTCCCATGAATTCAAAGCTGGTATCAACTTCGTTTGGATTTACGGTTTGAGCTCCGGGAACCAGGGCAATTTCATCAAAACCATAGCATCTTCTTGCGCGCCTTCCTATACCTATCCATTCTGCCATTTTAAAAATCTCCTTGAGTTAACTTATTGTTTTATAATAGTTTACGATAATTTGGCCTTATTTTGGGAAATTTTTTGAAAAGGATATTGAATTTTACCCCAGAGAGGGGGTTTTGTCAATACATATTTTTAAATGAGAAACGCCCTTTTCTCAGGTAATAAAGATAGAAAAAGGGCGTTTCTTTTATTAATTAACGGATACTATCTGCGATTACAATTGCTTCTTTAATATTTTTATCTGTTGGAATAGCCATATCTTCTTCCAGTTTGCAAATACGCATTAAACAGCTGACCAGTTCTTCCTGATGACTGGCTAATTCCTGTTTATGGTAACAGGCTCCTATTAGCTCTTTAATTCTTTCGCTGCTGGGAGCAATGCCGTTGTCAACCATTTGAGATATTTCAATCAGTTCCTTGTTGATATTAATTTGAGTGAGCATCTCAGCTGAAGGTAAAGAGAAAGTCAGGCCTTTGAAATTGCCTAATGGCTGAATAGACAACGGTAATGTGCGGAAATCTATACCGCCCTTTTTTGAGTTCTTAGAATTTACCGGTGAGCTGGATGATTTAGGGTTTTCGGACTGGGATACCTGTTTGTTTATTTCCTCTACTGTGCCGATAAGGCGTTCCGGCCGGCCAACTTCCAGAACTAACATTTGTAAGGCAAAATTTTCATCATTGTTTAAAGCATATAGTTCGTTTTCGGATAAGTCAGCTGCCTGTTTTAATATCGCGTCGGCATTTATATCATGAATCTTGCTTAAATATGCGCGAGCAGAGGTTTCATCCTGGTTTATCCAGATGGCTATTAAAGCCGATTTAAGATTGCTGAAATCTTTAATATTTAATACGAAGTTATCTAACGCTATGCGGGAGGACGCTATTTCGGCTAAAGCCTCATAAATCCCCCAATCTCCATCATGCCATTTTATATGCACTATGGCAGCGGCATAAGCAAGCGCCATCTCTCCTCTTAAATACAATTGTACCGCTTCTTTTCCCCATGTGGCAACATAGAATTCGGATATTTTCTTAATTTCATCGGTCAAGGGAGATGAACTGGCCCCGGGGGTGCGCAGGGTTTGAAGTTCAACCGGCTGTTTTGCTGAATTATCTGATTCTTCATCTATTATAATCGGGCTGGACGAGGTATCTTCTATCCGGTATATCCCGATTGCGTCGCGGGCTTTATTTGCTAGTTCCTGCCACCGCGCATCGCTTCCGGCATCAACTTCATCCCAGGTTTCATTTGTGCAAGGAGTAACTATCTCAACGTAGGTGCGTATTACCGGCTCACCTGTACCTGATACGCGTACAGTAACTACGGAATTATCGGCAAAAACCATTTTATACCCGCTGGATTTTCCACTTAAGGGGTCAAAACAGATTAATATCTTGGAGAGCCCGCCATATTCGTTAGCTACGGGTATAATTTTTTCGTTGATAATCGGCAGGTTGGTAAATTTGTCTTCATTTCCTTTATAGGTGAAATTAAACTTTCCGTTATTCTGCTTAACAACCGCTGCAGCTTCTGCTAAATTAATCAACTCAAGCATCTGCGCTCCTTCTTGCCTGCGAGCACCCTTATAGGCAGTATCAATACGGCGGTATTTGAAATGTGCCTCGATGGTAGATTCAATTTCTTTCTTATACTCAGTTAAACTTTTGCCGGTTTCAGCGACAATCCATACGGCAAGCAACCCCACAGCTATCCCATCGTCTTTGGATTTCTTCCAAATGCCGATTCCTACATGGGCACTTTCTTCGCCAACAACAATATCTTCGCCTGATTCTAAAGGATCAACCAGGTTTTTAAACCCGGTGTCAACTTCTAAGGTATTATCCCCCCAATATTTATCTACCGCATTTGAGAAATCGCTGGTAGGTATGGTTTTTCCGATTGCGCCTTTATAACCCTTGGTTCTTAAAAACCATTTATACATCGGGATCAATTCATTGGCAGTGTATCTGATTCCGTTAACATCTCTTACTCCGAACCTGTCGGCATCAACATCTTGCATAATCTCTAATATATTTTTGCCTTGTTCGTGCGCCTGCGCAATATTATTGTCAAAATCAGAAGCATAGTCAGGGTTTGGCCCCCTCTTATCTGAACCGGCAAACATACGATCGACTGTATTATTCCTCTCTTCGTACCTAATCCCCAAGGCTTCTAAGATTTGCGGTACATAGCCAATAGCTCCCCCTTGAACGGGATTAGAGATAACTTTATTATTTTCTTTGCTGCCCCATTCTTTAAGCGCAGTCTTAGCGCCTGCAGGAATATTATTCAGGATGTAGTTGATGTAGTCTTGCCGATAATCAACCATTTCAATAAGGCCTTTATTTCGGGCTTCAAGAACTGATATGATTGAAGCTGTTGAAATTTCCTTGGTTATCTTTTCCAGCGGTTCAGTAACCGTAGCAGGAGCCGCTCCCCCGTTAGTTAATAACCATTTAATGCCTAGCCATTGCCAGGGGTTATGGCTGGCGGTAATCATAATTCCTCCGGCATCGGGATCATCAGTTTCCTGGCTATTGGCTACACTAAAAGCCAGGCTTGGTAACGGAACGGCGTTCGCTGGTATTTTAACTTTGATACCGTTAGCCGCAAGCACAGCGGCTGTTAAGTATGCATATTCGCGCGCCATCAACCTGGTTTCGTAGCCTAAACGTACAGCTCCCCTTAAATTATTGGCCCTGTAATAGCTGGCAATACCTTGGGCATCGCGTAAAACACGTTGAACATTAAATCTGGAGACAACCGCCGGGTCCTCATCGTAAACTACATCTCTGTCTCCGCTGGTGCCGTATTTTACATATTTAGCCATAGAAGGATCAAGATCAACATTTCTAATTCCTACAAAAGGAAGCTCTTTAGATAAAACATCAAGTATAATCGGGTCATTGTATAAATCCAAAACTTCTTGCGGTAATTGTCCTGAAACAACAGGTTCTCCTTTATACATAAAAGAGCTAGTCTGTTCTGTTAAAACTACCGGGCTGGAAGCTGCTCCGCTTACGAGATTATCAAGCGTAGCCTGGACATCGCCAAAATCTTTAAGGAATGCCAGCGTAGCGTTTTTAAGCAAAATTGCGCCTATCTTGGTTAAATCAGCTTGAGCAGATGCCAATAATGAGATAACCTCTTGGCTTGAGCTGTAACCGGATTCAATAGTTTTAGCTATGCTTCCGTCAGTGTTCTTGGCCACGCCGTTTGCGATCATAGATTTAATGGTACCGTAAGGAAGGGTGTTTACCACAAATGGGCCTTGTATAGGGTAGACGTATATTCCTGCCGGATAATCACCAGCTATTTCTTCGGTAATAATGCCTTTTTTAAGCATATCCGCGCCTTTTGAACCTGTAGAAGCAAGTAGAAATTCCTGCGGCCTAATCGTAATTCCAAGCTCACCCGCATCAGTATTTAGTTTTCTCCATTCAGGATTTTTATCGCTGAAAGAAGCCTTAAATATATCATTGTATGCCTCTATGGCTATAGCATTAGCGGTTTTACCGTGGGTTCCTTGAGGGACAAGTTTGTTTTCCTCAAGATAAACATCCCATCGGGAGATAAAAAAGCTTGCCACTGAATATACGCGGCTAAGTTGCTCTTTACCTAGCTTACCTTCTTTTAGATTAACCAGACCGCGCTGTAATCCGCGGATATATGCTTCAACAACTTTTTTGTACTGCTCAGGAGTGAAGATCAAGGTTACATTCACATTGCGGCCAAGGGAGATCACCTCTTCTATAATTTTATAACCGGTTTCTGTATCGCTGCCTTCAGCATCGGAAGTAAGGGCAACCTTTACCATCATATGTACAGGGTCAATATTTGTCCACTGTAAAGCTTCCTTTAAGGAGCCGGCAACATCGGAGTTGTTTACATTAGGATCGAGCTCAACGCTGAATTTGGCATTTTCTACGCCGGCCTTCTGGAATATGCCTAGGACAGTTGAGGCTAATTCGCTGACCAATTGGCGGTAAATATCTTCCTTGCTTAATCCCTTGGCAGCTAATTCTTTTGCTTTGTCAATTACTCGTGAATCGCTAAGGTATGCTTTAATAAGCGATGGGTTGGTAGTAACTCCACTTATCCCATGTGTACGTACCAGATTTTCGAACTCTCCGGATAGGAGCATTTCAAAAGTCAGGCCGTCAAGCCAGATCCTTTGGTTGATGTCGGAGTAAACACGTAAGGATGTGACCGGTTGGATAGAAATTGGACTTGAAGAAGTCGGCTCAAGGAATACCTGGAAATCATCCACGGTAGACTGATCCAGTTCTTTACTGACCTCCCCATTGGGAACTGCTGTCAAACTGAGAGTGTTATCATTAGTATTATGAGTTATTTTAATATTGGCATGGAATCCTTTTCTTTTATATTCCCATTGGTTGGAATTTGTAGGATAGATGTTCTCTCCAGATAATTTTAACGAGATGTTTTGTCCCAAAACTTCATTTTTCGCTTTTGCCTCAAAAAGCAGCCACCTTTTATTACTATCAGAGAAATATTGATAGACAGCTATTCGTGTTTTTCCTTTTGCTATTTCCGCTGGAATAGGACTGATTGTGAGAGAATTATTACTATGGTTTCTGGAAGTAAACATACCTAAACTTTGAGATATCACTGGACTTGAGCTAAAACCTGGAGCTATTCTAATTGGATTACTAATACTTGGTGTACCGAAGAACGGAATCAAGCCGTTTTTGGTGGCCGCAGCCATAAATACGGGGCTAGAGCTGGAACCGGTGAACCCGGCAATTATTGGGCTGCTTCCTTTGTTTTGCGAGATAATGTTCATATTAGCGCCGAATTCAAGGCCGCCGCTGAAGTAGCTTCTGATCGATGGTCCGGATAATGCGTTTATGTTAGTTTTAAGGTTATATTCACCATTTTTAAAGGATGTTTGATATTGTTCGAAATAGGTATTTTTTGACCAGGTTTCTTTAGAGGTAAGCCCCTGGAGATTGGATTTATTAATATAGGAAGCGTATAAACCACCCTTGCCATAAAACCTTGATTTAAACCAACGAGCTAGAATTAATGAATAATAAACCTGTCTTAGGGCAGCATAGTTTTTATCATTGTTGACCTTTTTTACTAATTCTGGAAGGATAAATTCACGGATAAGTTGAGATGAGTATTCATTGAGTTCTTTCTCGCGGTTGTCTTCAAAGTTGTAATTTGCGGATTCTTTTAAGTGGTCTTGCTCAAGTAACACTTTTAAGGTTGCCTTATAAATATACGCACTGTTGCCTTCAGCTTCGCGTATGATGATTTCACCTGGTACAATCCAAGGCCGGGTTAATGTCGGGATATTTACATTTTGAGTACCATAGACTTGGTTTGCTTTTTCGTAGAGTTTATCCCAGTATAGCTTTCCTTGCGGGGTGTTAGGTGAAGTTAGGTTAGCTGTGTCTTTTTTTAGCTGAACATCTGCCTCAAGAAATATTTTACCGACATCAGTTTTAGCCAATTCATCCTGAATAATATTATCTGCTGAGTCAGGGCGCAAGTTTACCCAGAAGCTATCATCGGGAAGAGTTACCCCGATAAGGAAATATTTTAAAAGCTCTTTTCCTGATTCTTCAAGTTTTAAATCTTTTAAGTCCTTCAGGTCTCCTTTATCCAAAAGGAGCTGGATGTTATTTGAGGTATTATCATAAGAAAGATACCTTAAATGCGGCAAGCGAAGCTTATTTTGTGTAAGGTTTGGCCCAAGATTGGCAAAATGCGAGCTAAGGTTAAGTTCAGCTGTTACTTGAGTAAAACCAGTTTGAGTGAAAAAAAGGATAAAGGATAGAAACAGTGATAAGATTTTACGTGTGAGATTTACTTTGCTTGCCATGGGTTTTCTCCTTATTAAGGTTTATACTTTTAAAAAGTCCTTATTAAGAATCTAAAAAAATTAGCCATTCCTGACTAATTATTTTGGTTTTGCCCGTGGCAGGCAAAAACAGATTTGCGCAAAACTTTTCTAAAGTTTAACATATTATTTGGATTTGTCAAGAAAAATTGCGGTTTTTTACGTAAAAACAAAGACAGCGGCCATTTTTAATGAGGACCGCTGTCTTTGTTATATTCAACTGTTAATTATTTTCTACTGTTTTTTAATACATACCTCCACCCATGCCGCCCATTCCACCCATGCCGCCACCTGGCATCGGAGGCATTTTTTCATCCTTTTCCGGTTTATCCGTAATCAGGGTTTCGGTTGTAAGCAGAAGCGCAGCAATACTGGAAGCATTCTGTAAAGCTGAACGGGTTACTTTTGTAGGATCAATTACCCCGGCTTCAAGCATGTCTACGTAAGAATCCTGGCTTACATCATAACCTATATTGGTTTTCTCTTGTTTAATTCTTTGCACAACCACTGAACCTTCAAGGCCCGCATTCTGGACTATCTGCCTTAAGGGTTCTTCAATGGCCCGTTTTACTATATTTGCGCCGATTTTCTCGTCACCTTCCAGCTTTAGCTTATCTAAGGCGGCAATAGTGCGAATTAATGCTACCCCGCCACCCGGAACAATTCCTTCTTGAGTGGCTGCGCGGGTTGCATGCAATGCATCTTCTACGCGAGCCTTCTTTTCTTTCATCTCTGATTCTGTAGCTGCGCCTACGTTAATTACGGCAACGCCGCCGGATAATTTGGCTAGGCGTTCCTGTAATTTCTCTTTATCATAATCTGAATCAGTGTCTTCGATCTGTTTCTTGAGCTGGGCAATGCGGGCATTAATTGCCTGATTCTTTCCTGCTCCTTCGACAATAGTAGAATTTTCCTTGTCAATTTTTACTTTCTTCGCACGGCCAAGGTCTTCAATATCAACGTTCTCAAGCTTTATGCCTAAGTCTTCGGTTAAAGCTTTGCCGCCGGTAAGAATAGCAATATCCTCAAGCATGGCTTTGCGTCTGTCGCCATATCCCGGGGCCTTTACTGCGCAGGCAACAAAAGTACCACGTATTTTATTAACCACTAGAGTTGCTAAAGCCTCGCCGTCAACCTCTTCGGCGATTATCAATAAAGGTTTACCTGCGCGGGCAATCTTCTCTAATAGAGGCAGGATATCTTTAATTGAAGATATCTTTTTCTCATAGATAAGGATAAACGGATCTTCCAGGAGAACTTCCATTCTTTCAGCATCAGTTACAAAGTATGGGGATAAATATCCCTGGTCAAACTGCATACCTTCAACAACTTCTAAGGTTGTCGCGGTGGATTTTGCTTCCTCAACAGTTATTACTCCATCTTTACCTACTTTGTCCATTGCCTCGGCAATTAATTCGCCAATGTTAGTGTCTGAATTAGCAGCAATGCTTGCTACCTGGGCAATTTCTTTTTTGTCTTTGATAGGAGTGGAAAGTTTACCTAATTCCTCAACTACTTTTATCACTGCCTTCTCAATCCCGCGTTTTAATTCCATGGGGTTTGAGCCAGCGGTTACATTCTTTAAGCCTTCGCGATAAATCGCTTCAGCTAAAACTGTAGCGGTAGTGGTTCCGTCGCCAGCGATCTCTGAAGTCTTTTCGGCAACCTCTTTGACCATCTGCGCGCCCATATTTTCAAAAGGATCCTCTAAATCAACCTCTTTAGCTACGGTTACCCCGTCTTTAGTTATGGTAGGTGATCCGAATTTCTTATCAATAACCACGTTGCGCCCCTTAGGGCCAAGGGTTACCTTTACTGCAGCGGCCAGCTGCTCTACCCCGCTTAAAATCTTGCGGCGGGCGTCATCACTATACAACAATTGCTTTGCCATTTAGTCCTCCTTAATTACTTGATTATAGCTAAAATATCCTCTTCGCGTAAGATAAGCAACTCTTCGCCTTCTTTGGTAGTAATTTCATTGCCGGAATATTTTCCGTATAATACCTTGTCACCAACCTTAACTTCTGGAGCCTGAACTGTACCATTATCTAGTACTTTGCCTTTGCCAACTGCAACGACTTTTGCCTCTTGCGGTTTTTCTTTAGCCGTATCCGGCAGGACAATTCCGCCTTTAGTTTTATTTTCTGCTTCTAAAGGTTTGACTACTATGCGGTCTCCTAATGGTTTAATCTCCATCTTGTCACCTCCTTAAGAATAATGTTGATATTTTTAGCACTCTTTTCTCTAGAGTGCTAATTATAGACAAAAAAATTTTATTGTCAAGTTTTTTTTATATTTTTATTGGCAAAAATTTTCTTATCGCCATTGCCATAGCCATTCTTTGCGTGCCTGGCTTGAGATTTCATTAACCATGTTCTCCATTTTAGTGTCGCTGTTCAATAAGCTGAATTCACCGTTATTGTAAATAAAGCTTAAGGTGCATATATTGGTAACTGTGTATAAATACGGTTTGATATCGCTGACATTAGAATGATGGGATTTCTCCGCATAAAGTTCTTCTATTATAATTACTGTGGCTTTATATGTCGGGACTACAGATTCAGTTTTAAATATATCGCTGTCAGTCACGCTGTACTTATATCCTCTCAGGTAGTATTCGTAGTTTACCGGCAAGATCATGGCAATCCGTGCCTGTTTATCCCAATCCTGGGGGATAACCCTGCCTAACTCTTCTTTTCTTTTTTCTTCAGTAGCGGAGAGCCAATTTTCCGTCGCTTGCCCCAGGCGAAAGTTAAGCTGGGCCCTTAGTTCGTCCTGCTCGTTCTGTTTTTTTGTTTCAAAATCTTTCAACGCCTGTTCCACGGCTGCTTTTGTTTCGTTAGTTTCTTTCGGGGCATCCGAAGGTTGAGCATAAAAGGCCTGCGGCAGAATGGACAGGCCTAAGATGATTATTATACCGATTTTAAGGTTAGCTACCTTTTTTGGTTCCATTTTTATAAATAAGGTAAATTCCTTTTAGGGTTAGATTTTTATCAATCTTGATATTTGTTTTAGAGTATTTCTTGATCCGGCAGATATTTCCTCCGGTGCCGATAACCAGAGAAGCTTTGCCGATATCCTGTTTGATTCTTCGGATTAGCCCGCTGCATAATTCAGCTGTGCCGAGAACAATCCCGTTTAAAATGCTGCTTTCAGTGTTTTTTCCAATTAGTGTTTTAGGATTATCTAATTTTACTTCTGGTAACAATGCAGTTTTTTCTGCCAGAGCCTTAAGAGACATATCCATCCCTGGAGTAATTAACCCTCCTAAGTATTCGTTCTTCCTGGAAATTACATCAAAGGTAACAGCAGTCCCCGAATCTATGACTATCAACGGTGTTTTATAGAATATACTTGCCGCGTAGGCATTTACCAGCCGATCCTGGCCTACCTGTTTTGGTCTATGGTAAAGGTTTTTTATTGGGGCTTTTAGGTTCTTACCTATAATATAGGGCAACTTCCCGGTTAAAGAAAGCAGGCTGTTTGAAACAACCTTAGTTTGTTTTGGGACAACACTGCAGATTACGCTAGCGGATATTCTAGGGAGATTCTTAAGTTTTTTGTTTAAGATGGCCCTGGAATAATTTTTTGAAGGGATATCAAATTTTTTAATCAGCCTGCTGCCCTTAAATATGCCACAGGAAATATTGGTATTGCCGATATCAATAGCCAGTAACATAGCTTAACTCTTGCCTCCGCAGACCGCTTACTTATGTTTTAGGCTGGTGATTTCCTTAATTTTATCTCTTAATCCGGCTGCTTTTTCAAATAGCAGGTTACGGGCAGCCAGTTCCATTTCATATTCTAACTCAGAAATGTATTTATGCAACTGGTATTGCTCTTGCGGCTCTCCGGTTAGCTCGCGCACAAATTCACCGGCTTCATCCAGTACCTCAATTCCTTCTTTAATTGATTTTTGAATTGAGCGGGGAGTAATCGCATTCTCCTTGTTAAATTCTATCTGAAGTTTTCTTCTGCGCCTGCTTTCGCTGATAGCTTTTTTCATAGAACCGGTAATAGTATCCGCATACATTATTACCGTACCGTTTATGTTGCGTGCTGCGCGGCCTCCGACTTGTATAAGGCTGGTAGCCGAGCGCAGGAATCCCTCTTTGTCCGCGTCCAGGATCGCTACTAATGAAACTTCTGGCAAATCCAGACCTTCTCGCAGCAGGTTTATCCCTACCAGGCAGTCAAACTTCTTTTCCCTTAATTCTTTGAGTATCTTCGAACGCTCTATGGTTTTTATTTCAGAATGCAGGTATTTTACCTTGATTCCGTTTTCAGCCAGGTAATTAGCCAAATCTTCGGACATCCTTTTTGTTAAAGTGGTTACCAGTACTCTTTCTTTGTTTTTTGCCCGTTGTTTAATCTGGATAATTAAATCTTCGATCTGTCCGGCTGTTGGTTTAACTATTATTTCCGGGTCAATTAGCCCGGTAGGCCGGATGACTTGTTGAATAACCTTATGGCTGCTTAATTTCAGTTCATATTCGTCAGGGGTGGCTGAAACAAAAATTGTCTGTTTTGTGAGTTGGCTAAATTCGTTAAATTTTAACGGCCGGTTATCCAGGCAAGATGGAAGCCTGAATCCGTATTCAACAAGGGTCTCTTTTCTCGCCTTGTCTCCGGCGTACATACCTTTTATTTGCGGTATAGTGGCGTGGGATTCATCTATTATAGTCAGGAAGTCTCCCGGGAAATAATCAATCATTGAATATGGCCGGCTGCCTGCAGGCCTGCCGCTCAAGTGGCGGGAATAGTTTTCTATCCCATGGCAGTAACCTATTTCTTTGAGCATCTCTAAGTCATAATTTGTGCGTGACTCTAGGCGTTGAGCTTCCAGTAATTTGTTTCTTTGCCTCAAGTTCTTAAGCTGACCAGCCAGTTCCTCCTTGATTGAAGCGATTGCCCCTTCCACCTTTTCTCCGGATACAATAAAGTGCTTAGCAGGATAAACAGCTATTTTTTCTATATTGCTCAATAGTTTAGCCGATACAGGCTCAAATACGGAGATTTTGTTTATGCTGTCCCCGTTTAATTCTATACGTATTGCCTTTTCGCTGTACGAAGGGAATATTTCAATAATCTCCCCGCGTACCCGGATTTTACCGCGTTTGAATTCGTAGTCATTGCGCTCGTATTGAATCTGGATTAGCCTGGATATTAATTCTTCACGCGCCAGTCGGTCATTCTTATTCAGGATTAAAAGATGCCCCTGGTAGTCTTGGGGAGAGCCTAAATTATAGATGCAGGAAACCGAGGCTACAACAATTACATCCTGGCGGCTCATCAGCGAGGTAGTTGCGGATAGCCTTAGGCGGTCCAAGCGCTCGTTTATTGAGGAATCTTTTTCAATATAAGTGTCTGTTGATGGGATGTATGCTTCCGGTTGATAGTAGTCATAGTAGCTTACGAAATACTCAACCGCGTTATGCGGAAAGAATTCTTTAAATTCAGAATACAACTGGGCGGCCAGTGTTTTATTGTGTGAGATTATCAGTGTGGGCATATTTACTTTAGCTATTAGGTTAGCTAAGGTAAAGGTCTTGCCGCTGCCGGTAACTCCCAGCAGAGTGGTATGGCGGTTTCTAGAAAGTATTGCTTTGTTCAGTTCTTGGATTGCTTTTGGCTGGTCGCCGCAAGGTTTGAAACTGGAAATAAGCTTAAATTTCATAAATCTTAAACAACATCCAGGCTAACATCAACTGATTCTACCGAGTCAGTCAATTCTCCTACGGAAATTATATCTACTCCTGTTGCGGCATAATTCTTGATATTGTCAAGGTAGATACCGCCGGATGCCTCAAGCTTGGTTGGAAGGTGGTGGCTTTTAAAATCAGTGTTATCCCTTATTTTAACCGCCTCTTTAATATCCTCGATGTTCATATTATCAAGCATTATAATATCAGGTTTAAAGTATAGGGCGTGTTTAAATTCTTCCAGGTTCTGCGCTTCAATTTCAATTTTATAACCTTTGGGCACACTGGGCAGCTTGGTATAGCCGTCAGTTACTTTGATATGGTTGTCTTTAATCAGGATCATTTCATCGAGGCGAATCCTGTGGTTATGCCCGCCTCCGATCCTTACGGCGTATTTTTGCAGCTCCCTTAACCCGGGCATGGTTTTACGCGTGTCGGTTATCTTTGTTTTGTATGGTTCAATCTCCCGGACAAATTCCCTGGTTTTAGTGGCAATACCGGAAAGAAGCGACAATAAGTTTAAAGCTACCCGCTCTGCTGTAAGTATACTGCTGGCCTTTCCGGAAATAAGCGCGATTGTTTTGCCAGCCTTGACCAGTCCTCCTTCTTTTATCTTTTGAACAAACTCCACGGACGGATCTACGGACTTAAATACTTTTTCTGCTACCACTATTCCGCAAACCAGGAAATCTTCCTTGGCAATAATTTTTGCCTTGATTATTTTATCTTTAGGGATAGTAAGCTGTGTAGTAATGTCCCCTCTTCCGATGTCTTCAATCAGGGCGTGCCTGATTATGGATTCCAGTTTTTCGGGGTTGATTTCAGGTTTATTTTCTGACAGGAAGTATTTATCGTAACCCATTTTTTATCACCTCCAGCTTAATTACCTGCTCATGCAGGTCTTTTAATTTAGCCTGCTCGGTATCAACAATTTCCTTCGGGGCTCGACTGAGAAAGTTCTTATTGGATAACGTAGCTTCTTTATTTATAATTTCAGATTTTATCTTATCTATTTTTGCCTGGTTCTTTTTAATTTGTTCGCTTACATTTGTTATTCCGTTTAGCGGCATCACAATATGCATATCTTTAAGCACGCAGGCGAATTCATTTTCCTGGGGGTGGTATTTCTCGCTTATTTTTAGAGTAGCCACCTTAGCAAGGTTTTTAATGTAATCTGTTAAAGGTGTGATATTTTCTTCTATGGATTTATCGCTGAAACTTAAATTAATCTCAATATGGCTGCTTAAACCTACATCCATTTCCGCGCGCATATTCCTTATGGTATTTATAACATCGAAGGCCAGCTGCATCTGTTTTTCGTCGGCAGGATTGATTAAGTCCGGCTGGATGTGCGGCCAGCTTTGCTGCATAATTGATCCCTTGGCTCCCGGAAGGCGTTGCCATATCTCTTCTGATATAAAAGGCATAAAAGGATGAATTACCCTCAACGTTTTTTCCAAGACTTTATACATAATTAATTGAGTTTGTTTCTGGTTAATCTGCGGTTTGATTAACTCTAAATACCAGTCGCAGAATTCATGCCAGAAGAAAGAATATAAATTGTTAGCCGCTTCATTGAATCTATAAGCAGCCAGGTCTTCCTCGGTTTTTTTGAGGGTTGAATAAAAACGGCTGAGTATCCAACGGTTGGCAATATCCAGCTTTTCTTTTTTAAAGAAAACGCATAAATCTGCATTTGCGTTTTCCGGTTTAAGGTTCATTAAGATAAACCGGGAGGCATTCCAGATCTTGTTAGCGAAGTTTCTTCCTTGCTCAAACCTTTCTTTAGATAAATATACATCCTGGCCCTGGGCAGTTATAGAAATAAGGCTAAAACGCAAGGCATCTGTGCCGTATTCTGCGATGACCTCCAGGGGGTCAATGACATTCCCCGACGACTTAGACATTTTTTTACCTATAACATCGCGTACAATCCCGTGGATATAGACGTCTTTAAAGGGAATCTTCTTTTTAAATTCCAGCCCTGCCATAATCATGCGAGCCACCCAGAAAAAGATAATATCCGAAGCAGTAACCAGGGTTGAGGTAGGGTAGAAATATTTTAGATCCGCGTTGTCTTTAGGCCAGTATAGTGTGGCAAACGGCCAAAGCCAGCTTGAAAACCATGTATCCAGGACATCCTTATCCTGGAATATATCGGTTGATGCACATTTGGGGCATTTCTCCGGTTTTAGCTTGGATACAATAATACCTTTTGCGGGGTTCTTTGTTTGGCAATTTCTGCAATAGTATACCGGTATGCGGTGGCCCCACCAGATTTGCCGGGAAATACACCAATCTTGTATATTTTCCATCCAACTGAGATAAACTTTTGTCCAGCGCTGCGGGTAAAATTTTATTTTTCCGTTTTTTACTGCTTTAATTGCTGGTTTAGCCAGGGGGGCCATTTTTACAAACCATTGTTTTGATAGATATGGCTCAACTATTGTCTGGCAACGGTAACAATGCCCGATAGAAAGATTATGTGCCTGAATTTTTTCTAATAAACCTATGGTTTTCAGTTCTTCCAGGATCGCTTCTCTTGCTTTAAAACGGTCAAGGCCGGAGAACTTTCCGGCTGAAGAATTCATTTTGCCGTCAGGGGCCATTACATTGACAAAATCAAGTTTATGCTTTCTGCCCATACGATAATCATTTGGGTCATGGGCGGGAGTAACCTTTACCGCGCCGGTTCCAAATTGCATATCTACCATGGTGTCTGCGATAATTTTAATCTCGCGGTTTACCAGGGGAAGGATTAAAGTCTTACCTATGTGTTCTTTGTAGCGGGGGTCTTTGGGGTTTACGGCTACGGCAGTATCTCCAAGCATGGTTTCCGGACGGGTAGTAGCAACGCAAATAAACTCGCTTGGATTATTCTTGAAGGGATATTTAAGGTAATACAGGCTGCCCTGTAATTCTACATGGCTGGCTTCCTCATCGCTTAAGGCTGTCTGGCAGCGAGGGCACCAGTTAATAATGTAGTAGCCTTGATAAATAAGTTTCTTTTTAAACAGCCAAATGAAAGCTTCGGTTACGCTCTCTGAATACGCCGCATCCATAGTAAAGCGCGTGCGCGACCAATCGCATGAAGCGCCTAATTTCTTTAATTGGGAAATGATAGTTGAACCATTGCGTTCTTTCCATTCCCATACCTTTTCAATAAATCTGTCAATTCCCAGGTCTTGCCGCTTTAATCCTTCTTTTGCCAGAGACCTCTCTACTACGTTTTGAGTGGCAATTCCCGCATGATCTGTCCCGGGCATCCAAAGGGCAGCTTGGCCTTTCATCCTCTGATAACGAATAAGGATATCCTGGATAGTATTATTTAAGGCATGGCCCATATGTAGTATTCCCGTAACATTAGGCGGGGGGATAACTATGCAATATGGCTGTTTATTGGCAGATACTTTAGCGGAAAAAAGGTTTTTCTGCTCCCAGGTTTTATACCATTTCTCTTCTGTTTCTTTGGGATTATATTGTTTGGATAGTTCTTCAGGCATCGATAGAATTTCAGGGTTTTTCTATATCAAGATTTTACTGGTTATCTTTAAGCAACTTGTATTCTACGCTATCAACCAAAGCTTGCCAGCTGGCTTCTATAATATTCTCATGCACTCCAATGGTATTCCAGATATCCTTTTCATCCTGGGATTGGATTAATACGCGTACTTTTGCGGCAGTGCCTGCTTTTTCGTCCAGGACGCGTACCTTAAAATCAGATAAATGCATTTTAGCCAGGGTAGGATAAAAATCTTTTAAGGCCTTGCGCAAGGCGTTATCCAGCGCGTTTATCGGGCCATCGCCTTCAGCGGCAGTATGCTCCTTAACCCCTTTTACCTTTAACTTAATTACGGCCTCTGAGGTAATTTTATTGTTTGAACGTTTCTCTATAACTACTTTAAATCCCTCTAAATCAAAAAATTTCTTATATTTCTTTAATGCCCTCTTCATCAGTATCTGGAAGCTGGCTTCGGCAGCTTCAAATTGAAAACCTCTATGCTCTAAAGACTGCACCAGTTCCAGAATTTTCTTTGTTTGAGGGTCTTCTTTACTTAAGTCATAACTTAAATCTTTAGCCCTCAGGAGAATTCCGGTTTTGCCTCCCAGCTCAGATACGAGAATCCGGCGGTGATTACCTATTAGCAAGGGATCCACATGTTCGTAGGTTAAAGGATTCTTCATTATGGCGTTAATGTGCATTCCGCCTTTATGGGCAAAGGCAGAATCTCCGACAAAAGGTTGCTCGCTTTTTACGCGCATGTTGCTGATCTCGCTGACAAAATGCGAAAGATGAGTAAGCTGTTTTAAGTTGGCATCCGAGATACAGTCAATCCCTAATTTAATTCTTAGATTAGCGATAATCGGGATCAAGTCAGCGTTCCCGCAGCGTTCGCCATATCCGTTTATTGTCCCCTGAACAATATTCGCCCCTGCTTCTACGGCTGCCAGCGAATTAGCAATCGCGACGCCTGCGTCATTATGGCAATGGATGCCTAAATCTATCCCTGAGTTACCAAGTTTTTCCTTAATCTGAGTGGTTATAGAATAAATCTGGCTGGTTAAAAAACCGCCGTTTGTGTCGCACAGGCATATTGCCTTTGCCCCTGCTCTCTGGGCGGCATCTAAGGTTTTTAAGGCATAGGCTTTATTTGCCTTGTAAGCGTCAAAAAAATGCTCGGCATCATAAAAAACAAGGAAACCTTTTTTTGCCAGAAAACTGACGGTATCTTCAATCATTGCCAGGTTTTCATCCAGGGAAGATTTCAATACTTCGGTTACATGGAAATCCCAAGTTTTGCCTACAATGGTGATTACCTGCGCGCCTGATTTTAAAAGTGCTTTTAAATTTGTATCCTGATCAGCAGAAATATTCGGCCTGCGGGTCATACTAAAAGCGGCAATCTTTGAGTTTTTAAGTTTGCTCCGGCTGATTTTCAAAAAGAATTCCCGGTCTTTAGGATTTGATCCGGGCCATCCTCCTTCAATAAAGTGAATTCCGATTTTATCCAGTTCTTCCGTAATTCGGATTTTATCCATAACTGAATAAGATACGCCTTCGGCCTGTGAGCCGTCTCGTAATGTGGTATCGTATAATTTTACTTTATTCATAATTAACCTCGTTTATTTAGCCCAAACTCTTCATGCAGTCTTTTAACCGCAATTTCAGCAAATTTCTTCTTTATGATGCAGGATATACTGATATCAGACGTGGAAATCATCTCAATATTGATTTTATTATCAGCCATTATCCCGAACATTTTAGCCGCAACGCCATGATGAGACTTCATTCCTACGCCTACGATGGAAACGCGGGCAATATCTTCATCAAGTAGCACATCGCTTGAGCCTATTTTTCTGGCCACCATTTTTGTAATTTTACTGGCTTTAGCAGAATCAGCCTTTGCGATAGTAAATGAGATATCGGTTAAGCGGGTGTGGCTTACATTTTGCACAATCATATCTACGCTTACTCCGGCAACTGCCAGGTCTTTAAACAACTTTACTGCTACGCCTGGTTTATCGGGAACTCCGCAAAGAGTAATTTTAGCCTGGTTTTTGTTTAAGGTTATGCCGCTTACCACTACTTCTTCCATCATCTTAACCTCCTTAATGATCATTGTTCCGGCCTTAGTTGTGAAAGATGAACGTACATGTAAAGGTACATTGAATTTCTTGGCCACTTCAATGGAGCGTGCCTGCATAACCTGGGCGCCCAATGAAGCCATTTCAAGCATTTCATCATAAGTAATTTCTTTTATTTTTATGGCTTTTGGTTCAATCCGCGGATCAGTGGTAAATATACCCTCAACATCAGTATAAATCTCGCAAGAGTCAGCAGTAAGTTCTTTTGCCAGGGCAACAGCGGTTAAATCCGACCCCCCTCTGCCTAAAGTAGTAATATCTTGATTCAGGGTCACGCCCTGGAAACCGGCGACTATGACTATTTTCCCTTTTTTTAGCTCTTCTTTTATCTTATCCGCGTTTATTTTAATAATTCTGGCACGGGTGTGGCTTGTATCGGTAATAATACCTACTTGAGCTCCGGTGAATGAAATTGCCTGTGCACCAAGTTTATGGATTGCCATAGCCAGAAGGGCTACAGAGATTTGTTCTCCGGTTGAAAGCAGCATATCCATTTCCCTCTCGGAGGGTTCAGTGTTAATTTTATCGGCCAGCTGGATTAATTCATCAGTAGTATCCCCCAGCGCGGAAACTACAACTACCAACCCATAGCCTTTTCTATGGTAACCTACTACTCTTTGCGCCACTTTTTGAATACGTTCAACATTAGCTACGGATGAACCTCCGTATTTTTGCACAATTAACCCCTTATACATTTCCTATTCTCCCTAAGATAAGATACTCCATAAGCTGGTATCCATTTTTAAAACATAATTCGGATTTTTGCGCCTCTTTTTCATTGTAAGCGGAAAAATCCCCTTTTTGTATATCTTTGCCATAGATCGCAAACGGTATTAAGTCGGAAACGTGTGTTTTTAGGGAAATCGGAGTTGCATGATCCGGTAATACCAAAATACGGAAATCCTCCCTTTTTTCGCAGTATTTCAGAAAAGGGCCCACGATCAGCTGGTCAAAACGCTCTATCGCCGTAAGCTTTTCCCTTAAATCCCCGTTATGTCCGGCCTCATCAGGGGCCTCAACATGGACAAAAACAAAATCATTCTTATCTAAAGATTTAATTCCTGCTTTTGCTTTGCCTTGATAATTAGTATCATAATACCCTGTGGCCCCGGGGACATTAATAACATCTAAGCCAAGGATGCGGCCCAGACCTTTAATCAGGTCAACTGCTGAGATTACGCTGCCGGAAAGGCCGTACTTATTTATAAACTTAGGTATGTTTGGTTTTTTACCCTGCCCCCAAAGCCAAATCATGTTTGCCGGGTTTTCCTTTAGATCCAAACGCACATGGTTGATTTCATGACCAGCGAGAATTTCCCGGGAATCCCGCATAAGTTTTATAATTACATCGGCATTTTCGCCTTTAGGCAGATTCTTATTTATCTTCTGGCCTGTTATATCATGCGGCGCACGACATTTTAAGTTTTCAAGTTTTAATTCTGCCCCCCGTTTGACCAAGAGAAGGTGGCGGTAACTTACTCCCGGGAAAAAGCGCATTTTATTTGTGCCGAGTTTCTGGTCAATGAACTTAATCAGTTTCTCAGCTTCTTTGGTTTTGATGTGCCCTGCGCTATAATCAAGCAGCGTATCCGCTCCTGCGGTAATCAAGTTGCAGCGAAAAGCAATGTCATCTTCTTCCAGCTCGACTCCCAAATTTGCAGCTTCCAGTGGCCCCCTGCCTGAGTAATATTTTTTTGGATCATACCCTAATATAGACAGGTTGGCCACATCGGATGCGGGGGTCATTTTCTCCGGGATAGTTTTAGCCTGGCCGAGCAAACCGTTTTTGGCAATAAAGTCCATATTCGGCGTACGTGCCGCTTCCAGGGGGGTACGCATTCCCAGCTCCTCAATTGGGTAGTCAGCCATGCCATCACCAACTAAAACAATATATTTTGCCATATTGGATTCCTTAGTTTAATTTATTCTTAAGTATTTTTGATAAACAACGCGCCATTTTATGTTTTGTTAAAAAAGGTCCGTATTTATTGTTCTTTTCTAATATAAAAGCTTGATAAAGTTTATTTCTGTTAGAATTAGCAACTACCATATCCAGGTTTGCCTGTTTAAGCAGCTGGCTACCTCTTTTAATTAATTCTTCTTTCCGGGCATCGGGCTCAAATTTAAAACCTACCGCAATCAGGGCAGGAGAATAATTTCTCAAGCTATATAAGTTTTTCCGTAGGCACAAGGCTGATCTTCCAGTTATTAAGCCTAGAGCTGACTTTGCGCTGAATTATCTTTTTAGGCTTATAGTCGGCAACTGCTGCCGTATGGATAATCGCAGAGTAGCGCTGCCTCTTTAATTCGCTATTTATAAGCCGCTTAAGTTCTGAAAAATATCTAAAATTTATTATCTTTACCCCCGGGATTTTTGATTGAAAATAATCCCCGGGGCCAAGTAACAACGTAACTTTAACTCCGGATTCTTTAAGCTGCTGCGCCAGAATTAATCCGGTCTCTCCGGAAGCGGTATTACTAATTACCCTGACTTTATCAAGAGCAACCCAGGTAGAACCAGCAGTAATCAGGGCGCTTTTTTCAGTAACCAATTTCATTAATTATTGATTTTAAGTTTGCCTTCATAACTTTCGGAGATTTAACTGTTTTAATCGCTCTTTCCGGGTCTTTTAAACCGTGGCCGGTTAATATACAGACAATCCTGCCTTTTTTGTTTTTAAAATATCCCTGCTTGATTAATTTTAACAACCCGGCAATAGAAGCCGCGGAAGCGGGTTCTGCAAAAACACCTTCTTTCTTTGCCAGTAATATATAAGCCTGTAAAATCTCCGTATCTGAAACCATGTCAATAAGCCCCCTTGATTCATCCCTGGCTTCTACCGCTGTTTTCCAGCTTGCCGGATTACCGATTCGTATAGCAGTAGCGATAGTCTCAGGGTCTTTGACCGGTTTACCCCTTACAATAGGGGCAGAGCCTTTTGCCTGAAAACCTAACATCATCGGAAGCCTTCTGCTGAATCCTAAGGTTTTATATTCTTTATACCCTTTCCAATAAGCGGTGATATTCCCTGCATTGCCTACCGGCATAATCTGAAAGTCAGGGGCGTCTCCAAGGTAATCACATATCTCAAAACTGGCGGTCTTTTGTCCTTCGATACGATAAGGATTCAGGGAATTTACCAGTTTTATGGGGTAGCGCTGGGTAATCTCTTTGACTAAATCCAAAGCAGCATCAAAATTTCCCTTAATTGCCAGCACTTTTGCCCCGTGAATTAATGCCTGGCTGAGCTTTCCCAGCGCAATAGCTCCGCTTGGTATAAGCACTATACATTTTATTCCGGCGCGTGCAGCATAAGCAGCAGCAGATGCTGAAGTATTGCCGGTAGATGCGCACATAACCGCAGCAGCTTTTTCTTCGCAGGCCTTAGATATAGCTAAAGTCATCCCCCTGTCCTTAAACGATCCTGTGGGGTTAAGCCCCTCGTATTTCAGGTAAACTTCCATATGCCTGCCAGATAACTTGCTTAAATAACCGGCATAAATTAACGGGGTATTTCCTTCATTTAAAGTAATTACCGGAGTCTTTCCGCTTACCGGCAGCAGTCTTTTATACTTCTGAATAATTCCCCTGTATTTTTTTTCGTCCACTATACACCTTCTATTCTTATAGCTACAGATTTTTCTTTTATATCATTCAGCTTATCAATCATTTTTAAAGCGCCACGCAGGTTCTTTTCTTTTACTTCGTGCGTGACCATAACTACAGGGACAACCTGTGATTTTAGCCTCTCTTTTTGGGTTACAGAAGCAATACTGATACCGAATTTTGCCAAAATTCCGGATATCTTGGCCAATACCCCCGGTTTATCTACCGCCATAATACGGATATAATACTTATTTTCAAATTCATTAATTTGGCGCAAGCCTTTAATTGAGCTGTCTTCAATAGAATTCAAAGTAGGCCTAAATAGCCCCGCTTTAATATCTTGCGTAAGGTCTACTATGTCGGATACAACTGCTGAAGCTGCAGATAGCTGCCCTGCTCCTGGTCCATAAAACATAAGGTCTCCGGCTAAATCGCTTGAGACATAAATAGCATTGAAAACACCGTCTACCGAAGAAAGCAAGTGCTCAGAAGGCAGGAAAGTAGGATGTACACGCACTTCTAACTCATCGGCTTCTTTTTTAACAATAGCCAGTAATTTGATTTTATACCCCAGGTCTTTGGCATAAGCAATATCGGAAGAAGATATCTGTGAAATTCCCTCAATAAAGATGTCTTTTAAGCTTACAATCTTGCCGAAAGCCAGATAGGTGAGCAATACCAGCTTATGCGCGGAGTCAATACCTTCAATATCCAGTGTGGGGTCTTTTTCAGCAAACCCCTTAGCTTTTGCGGATTTAATCGCAGAAGCCAAGGAGCAGCTTTCTTTAGACATCTGTGTAAGCACATAATTTGATGTCCCGTTTACAATACCAAAGATGGAGCTGAATTTATTGGCTACCAGTCCTTCTTTTATTGATTTTATAATCGGTATTCCCGCCCCCACTGAAGCTTCAAAGTAGATATTTTTACCCCGCTCATCAGCGACCGCAAACAGTTCGTTGCCGTGTTCGGCAAGCAAGGCTTTATTAGCTGTGACTACATGTTTGCCCTTTTTTAAAGCCGCCAGGATAAATTCTTTAGCCGGATTAATCCCCCCGATTAATTCCACGATAATGTCAATTTGAGGATCATTAATAACTTCATTTGCATCGCGGCTAAGGCAGTTCTTGTCCACGCTGACATCCCTTTTTAGAGTTAAATCTTTATCGCATATTCTTTTTATGGCGATTTCTATGCCAATCTTCTGGGCAAGCAAAGATTTTCTCTGCTGCAGTATTTTTACCACGCCGCAGCCAATATTGCCAAAACCAATAAGCCCAACATTGATTTTTCTCATAATTAACCTTTCTTGCTCTTGATGTAATAGCCCACTGTTTCGCCGATAGTTTTACGATGCCTTTCGTCTATTGCCAAAAAAACCAGCCTTGTATCGTAAATAACATCTTTGGTAATTTCCCTTGATTCCAGGACTTTGCCGATAAGCATAATTGAATTAGGGTCAAAAGGCAGGCGTATTTCAAGGGCCAAATTTGTTCCCGGAGTAAAAGGGCAATTAGTGGTAAGGAGCATACCGCCCAAGCTTAAGTTCTTAGTTTGAGTGATATCATTATTGCCGTTATTTTCCATTACTCTATATGAAACAATAAAACGGCCATCCGCGCGGGGGCTCTTCCTTTTTTCCGGACCTGAGTAGCTCATTTACTCATCCTCCTTTTTAGGTCTATCTGGATCGTTTTTGATAAGCCAATCGATAAAATCATTAAGCAAATCACTGTGCTCTTTTTTTAAATTGATAAATTCTACCCGGGTAAGAAAAGTGCCTTCGATTGACCCGGAACTAGATGATTTTAACGCACCTGATTCTATAACCCTGCCATTAATGTGCAATGGTTCATAAGGGTGTGAAGGCAATCTGATCATAAAATCAACCATGTCTTTGCATATATAACTGGAGGTAAAAACCATTCCTGTCTTACTGAAGTTCTTAACAGTTGTAATATCCCATTTTTCCACAACTCCTAAATTATTGCGTACGCCGTAGCTGACCATAAGGTTTTTATATATCCGCGTTGCTTTTCTTTTGTCGTTCTCAGAAGCTATATGTTTTACTGGGGCCTGAGTGCTCAAAAACCAGGCTACATAGTCTTTAATCAGGGCTCTTTGCGCGTCATTTAAAGTAGTAAATTTAAGGCGGGTTAAAAAGAAATTGCTCATAAAGTGGCGGGAATCAATCACTACCCCCTTGGCCTCTATCCAATTATCAGGATCAAGCGGAATTTTAAGCATTATAAGAATATTTTCCCCTGCGGGGAATTGCCTGTTCGTATCAAATAATATCCCTGCCTCGCTTATGTTTTTAATAAAGGCAACATTCCAGTCATTTTCACCAGCGCAATCTAACGCATATTTAACCATCAATGGTTTCTCTATGCGTATTGACTTTCTTTTTTCCTGCATAATTACCTCTTGCACATTTAATCCTTGCGAGTAAGTACAAGCAAGGATTAAACTCGCAGACGGCCTTTCGGCCTATAATTTACGTCGCCTACGGCGACGTAAATTATCTGCTCGTTTAAATCGGGGCGACAGGACTTGAACCTGTGACCTCTTGAACCCCATTCAAGCGCTCTAGCCAAACTGAGCCACGCCCCGTATATTATCTTGCGGGGCGACTACGCCCCGCGATACCAATTATAAACTCTATTCTTCCTTACTTTTTCTCGTCATTAAATCTCTTACTACTTGACGAGGCGATTTATTTAAATAAAGCAGCCGGTACACTTCTTTGGTTATCGGCATATCTACTTTATATTTTAAACTTAAGGCATAGGCGGATTTTGCGGTTGCAACTCCTTCGGCAACCATTTGCATATTTCCGCAAATTTGCTTCAATGTTTTTCCCCTGCCTATTTGTTCTCCTACGAAACGGTTGCGGCTTTGATTGCTTATACAGGTTGTAACCAGATCCCCTAAACCGCTGATGCCGCTGAAAGTTGCTAATTTTGCCCCCATTGCTTTTCCCAATCTTGATATTTCAGCAAGCCCTCTGGCAAGGATAGCGGCTTTAGTATTAGTACCGAAACCTAACCCATCAGATACGCCACAGGCAATGGCAATAACGTTCTTCAGGCTTCCGCCAAGCTCCACTCCTATAACATCCGGATTAGTATACACCCTAAACCTCTCGGTGTTAAATACATCCTGAATTATTTTGCGTATTTTCTTATCATGAGAAGCAGCTACAATCGTAGTAGGGATACCCCTAGCCACTTCCTGGGCAATAGTCGGCCCGGATAATACTGCAAGCTTTACAGGTCCGAGAGTTGCATGGATAATTTCAGATATCCTCTTGGAAGAACGTATTTCTATTCCTTTTGTAACGCTCAAGAAAATAGTTCTTTTATTAAAATTCCCCCGAATCTGGTTTAATATTCCCCTGGTATATTGAGAAGGGACAGCCAGGACTATTATATCTTTAGCGGAAGCCGCGGATTTGATATCGTTAGTTATAAAAATATCTTTAGGTATCTTTACCCCCGGAAGGAATTTAGGATTAAGCCGGGTTTTAGACATCAACCTTGTATAACTGTCAAAAACACCCCAGAGCGTAACCGGGTAGCCTTTAGCAGAAAGCAGCACCGCTAAAGTTGTGCCCCATCCCCCGTCTCCTAATACAGCTATGCGCAACTTATTCATTTTGGCCCCTGAAGTTCTTTTCAAAGAAATATGTCTGCGGATAAATATTGCCTGAATTTTTCTCCTCCCGGGTTATAAACTTTACCCCTATGCTATATGTCCCGAGATCATCCACCTCAACCCTTGTAACATTTCCGATTATTCCGTTCTGATAAATAAGCACACGTTTTTCTAATTCCCTACAAAAATCCAGCGTAGCCCGGTCAAAAGAAAGCCATAATATGTCGTCAGGGTTTACCTTTTCGCGTATATTACAGGATATTCCTGATTGGCTGATATTTACGGAATATCCTGCGCAGAGCTTAGAGATAGTTTCTTTGTTGCATATCTTAAAGCCCAACGGGACCGAATATCCTGATCTCACAAAAGAACGCCGTTCATCTTGAGGATAGCTATCACTCATTTCTTATTTGTCCTTAATTTTGCCAGGTCCCAGGCATAATCATAAAGATGTAAACCCTTGCTCACCGCTATAATCTCTCCGTCTTCAGCTCCGATCTCTTCCGCCATATATTGTTTAACCAGTTGCAGGCCTCCTAAATTTGAAGGAAATCCGCCCCAGAGGTCCCAGGAGCGAAAATAGAGAATAAAATGCAGCCTGCCGTAACGCAGTCGCGTATCAATCAGCCTTAAACAAGGAGGATCAACTAATTTTATATCAGAAGGCATGCCTATTTCCATAACTGCCTGATTAGTCCCTGGCCCCTTCTCTTTATACATCTTGATTACTTCTTCTATTTGATTTACATTCAACGGCATATCGCAGATTAAGTCTCTGCCGTTCAAATTCTGCTTAATTCTGACTTTTGGGTCAACCAGTCTTTCACCATATGTGTAATCTTCAGTTTCGGTTTTTGCCCCGGTAAGCAAATAGCTCAAGTATCCTTGTATGTAGTCCATATCTGTCGGAGCCGGGATACTCATTCCCTCCGGGATAATCGGGATTATCTGATGGGAAGGTTTACGTACCCTTACTGTGACAAAATCAAATTCCAGGCGTTTTTGCCCTTCGTAGCTGCCCCGCGTGATTGTATATGTGTGCCCTTTGTCCAGTATTGATGATAAACATTGAAACCACGCATCGTCTAAATCAAAGGCGTCTATATGCACAGGTGTTAAGAATTCTTCGCTCATTGAGCTGGTTTTTCTCCGTTTTTAGCGTTTTTGGCAAACTGTTTAAAGGTGGTTATAATCTGCGCTACAGGCATATTTTTTCCAATATAACCGGAACATCCGAATTCTTTTGATTTACATATCAAGTCTTCGTTATAACCAAACCCGGTGATCATAATTACCGGAAGGGATTTATCAGTATCCCTTATATTTTTGAGTACTTCTAGGCCGCTTATCCCGGGAAGTTTGATATCTAAAAGCACCACATCAAAAACATCTTTTTTAAGCATTTCCAGAGCATCTTCCCCCGAACCGCAAATAGTTACCTTGCAATCTTCTCTTCTTAACAGGTCATTCAAAAGGTCCCTTACCGGAGCTTCATCATCAACCACCAAAACCTTATAAAGCATATGCACTCCTTTTTAAATAAAGGGTAACTTAATAATGAAGGCCGAACCTCGGCCCAGCTGGCTTTCTAATTCTATTGAACCGTTATGGTTTTTAACAATATTGTGGCAAATTGATAATCCCAGTCCCTTGCCATCACTTTTTGTTGAGTAGAATGGCATAAATACATCTTTTAGGTGCTCCGTAGGAATTCCTAAACCGGTATCTTTAATCTGAATAAGCGCAAAAAGGTCATTAAAATTGCTTGTGGTAATCTTAATAACGCCGCCTTTGGGCATAGATTGATAGGCATTTATTATCAAATTAAGGAATACTTCCTGAAGCTGATGCAAGTCGCCCTTAACCGGCCGCATATCTTTTGCGAATTCTTTCTCAATTTCTATCTTAATATCCGGCAGATTGCTGTACTGAGCAAACGGCAAAATAAATTCTATGGCCTCATTCACATCCACGGGCCCGAAAGCAGGCTTAGTTTTCTGAGAGAATTTTAAAATTCTATCTACCATTTTCTGGATGCGTTCTGCCTGGGAATTAATCAGCTCAAGATCATCTTTTATTTTCTGGCCCAGTTTTTCCTGCATCAATAAGGCTGAACGACCTGAAATAACCAAAAGAGGATTATTGATTTCATGGGCTATGCCTGCTGAAAGAAGCCCGAGGGCGGCCAGTTTTTCAGCCTGAAAAGCCTGGTATTCAAGTTTTTTCCTTTCAGTTATGTCTTTTGCGATAAAAATGTACCCTGAATGTTTACCATTTGAATCCAAAAACTTATTTGCGGTCAGGATAACAGCGACAGGCTCTCCTGCCTTGGTAACCAATGCCGTCTCTTTTTCAAATTTCCCAAAAAGCTTAACCTGTTCTAAAATAGATCTAAGGTTATTCTCGGAGTCTTCTTTATCATGTAAGATATCTGCATGTTTAAAAATAATATCTTTTCTGTTCCAGCCAAGCATAATCTCTGAACCCATTCCAAAATAAGTTATATTGCCTTCAAGGTTAATAACGTATAAGGCGTATTCCTTAAGGCTGGAGAGGATGTTCTTGAGTGTTTGGTCAATACTCTTGGCGGAATTACCAGCTTCCCTGATTTTAGTAATATCGTGGCCGATTAATATGCTGCCGGTGACCTGCTCATTTTCAACCATAACAGGAGTAAAATTCCAGGAAATCAACCGTTCGTTTTTATCACTATCTAATATCACCCCTTCAAAATCCTTTTCTCTTTTATGCCTCACGCATTCATCTAAGACTGCTTTAAACATATCCTGCTTAATAATATTATTATTCCCGCGGTATAGAATTTGTAGCCAATTGGCTCCGATAATATCCTCATGCTTAAGCCCGGTCATTATTTCGGTTTTTTTGTTACAAAAAATGATCTTCCCGTCAACATCTAGATAAATAACCGTTACCCCTGCATTATCCAGGAGCTCGTGTAACATTTCCTTAGTTTCTTTAATGGCTGGGCACATAAATTAAGTTTTAAGCGGGAGAGGGGAATCGAACCCCCATATATAGCTTGGAAGGCTATTGTTCTACCACTGAACTACTCCCGCGGTGTAAATTATTTATAGTCTCATCCGCGGGAGTATCCCGCGGTGTAAATTATTTATAGCATCAGCCACGGGAGTATCCCGCGCTGCCTAGCGCGCACCGACGCAATTCCTGTTAGCGTCGGGTGCTGCGGTGAAATGGTGGGCAGGAGAGGATTCGAACCTCTGAAGCACAGGTGCAACAGATTTACAGTCTGTCCCCTTTGGCCACTTGGGTACCTGCCCATTTATAAAATTGAGCCTCTATTTAAGGTCGAGGCGGAATACTTGAGCGACCATTATTGGCCGCGAAAGTAAGCCGGCGAGAGGAATCGAACCCCCGACCCATTGTTTACAAAACAATTGCTCTACCAACTGAGCTACGCCGGCATCAGCTACTTTTTCTTATGGCATCCGGAATTCTGTCTATGATATCGGATGCGATTAAACCAATCTGTGTTTTGTCTCTTGCTGCTAAATCTCCGGCTAAGCCGTGAATATATGTTGCGTATTTGGCAGCCTCAAAACCATTTAACCCCTGAGCCAGAAACGCGCCTGTAATTCCGCTAAGCACATCCCCGCTTCCGGCAGTCGCCATCCCCGGATTTCCTGAGCGGTTTATATAACATCTCTTTAATCCGTCAGTTACAATGCTGTTGTGCCCCTTGAGTATAATTATACTATTATAATGTTTTGCGTACTTTTTCGCAACCAATTTCCTATTATTCTTTACGCTGCTGAGACTTATATTAAAGAGCCGAGACATTTCCCCTTCGTGAGGAGTTAATATAAGTTGCCCTCTATGAAACTTTAATATATCCTGGCAATTACTAATGGCGTTGAGGGCATCAGCGTCTACAACTTTTACCAGATTTATTTTGCGTATTAATTTCTTTACTAACGCATCCGTTGACCTGTTCCTGCCAAGCCCCGGACCGATAATTAAAACGTCAATACTGCTAAGCAAAGTGCGCAACTTTGTAAATGCCGCTAAACTTAGAGTCCCCTCTTTAGTTTCCGGTAAAGGCAGGGTTATTATTTCCCTGGGCTTGACTCTGATTAATGCAGTATTAATACTTTTTGGTATGCCTAAAGTTACTAATCCGGCACCGGACCGTAAAGCCGCTTCTGCGCAAAGCAGTGCCGCTCCAGAATACCTGCTTGAACCGGCAAGAATTAATATGTGCCCGTAATCACCTTTATGAGAATTAACTTTTCTTCGTAACAACTGCGCTGGCAACCGCATAGGTTTTAACATGTGAGATTGAAATACTTACGTTAATATCTTTGCCCTTGCCGTTTAAAAACAGGCAAACAGGCTTGCCTGTCTGGTCGTTGCTTATCTGAATATCTTTCCAGGAAAGGGAATTATCTCCTGCCGCCTTGAAAACCGCTTCTTTAGCAGCAAACCTTCCGGCCAGATGCTGGTAATAAGAATTTTTATTCCTGGCTTGTTCCAGTTCAGGTTCGGTAAAAACGCGTCGCAGGAAATCATCCCCCCACTTTTCTATAGCTGCGCGGATACGCCGTACTTCAGTTATATCTACCCCAGTGCCGATGAGCATCAGCTAATTAATCCCCGCATTTCCTTGACCGCGTTAAATAAGCCGGTATAAAGCGCTTTACAGATAATTGAATACCCTATATTAAGTTCTTCTATGCCTTTTACCCCGGCAATCTTCCCGGCATTAGCGTAATCAAGCCCATGGCCGGCGTTGACTGTAAACCCCTTATGTTTTGCGTAATTTACAGCCTGGCAAATTTGATTATAAAACTTAACTCTTTGTTTTAACCCTTTAGCATCAGCATAGCGGCCAGTATGTAATTCAATAATCCTTGCCCCTGCTTTATCTGCTGCGTCAATCTGTTTTTTATCCGGGTCAATGAATAAACTTACCAGGATTCCGGATTTCTTTAATTCAATAATACCGGATGAAATTCTCTTCAAATTACCCGCTACGTCCAATCCTCCCTCAGTAGTCAGTTCCTGCCTGCGTTCAGGTACGAGAGTAGCCTGATAAGGCCTAATTTTACAGGCAATCTTCACTATTTCCCTGGAAATAGACATCTCAAGATTGAATTTAGTCTTTATGCTTTTACGCAAAAGCCTGACATCATTATCTTGGATATGCCTGCGGTCTTCCCTTAAATGCGCCACTATGCTATCTGCCCCCGCTTCTTCGCATAAAAATGCCGCATAAACAGGATCAGGCAGGTTCCCCCTGCGTGCCTGGCGTAATGTCGCTACATGGTCAATGTTTACACCTAACTTAGGCATATAGTTTTTAAGCCTTTTCGCCTTTTACGTAAAACCAAAGTGCGATAGCCAGGGCTAAAGCAATAAGTTTTAACCAGGGATGCACAGTAATTAGGTACGTAACGCGAGAAAATATATTTATTTTGTTTTTATTCATCTTTCTTTGTCTTTAGCAGCTCTTTGATTTTTGATTCCAGCTCTACTGCCCCTAAATCCCTGTAGAATTTCTTGCGGTAAATAATTGAAACATCGTGTCTTTCTTCGGAAATAACAATTACCAAGGCATCTGTTTCTTCGCTTAGGCTCAGGGCAGCGCGATGGCGCGTTCCGAAGACCCGGTTTAATTCCTGATTAATAGCCAAAGGGAAAATACACCCTGCTGCGGCAATCTTGCCATTTTGGATAATTAATCCTCCATCGTGTAAAGGGTTATTAGGAGTAAAAATAGCCTGGATTAAATCAGCCGAAACGCGGGAATATATAATCTCTCCGCTTTGAATATATGCCGCAAGGGAATCATTTTTTTCAATAGCAATTAATCCCCCGAGTTTATTTGCCGTCAGGTTCTCGCAAGCCTCTACGATTTGCTTCACAAAATAATGCGTATCTTCATCCTTGAGGATACTTTTAAAAATATTGCGCTTACCTAGCTGGGCTAATCCCTGCCTGATTTCCGGGTGGAAAATAATTAATATCGCGATAACCGATATACCGAAAAGTTTTTTAAGCAGCCAATCCAAAACAATAAAATCAAACTTCTGGGAAATAAAGAAAACAAGCAGGAGCATGGTTATCCCGCGTAATACCTGCAAACTCCTGGTCCCTTCAAAGAAAAGTATAATATGGTAAATGAAGAACCATAGGATAAGTACCTCAGTTACAGGCTTCCAGTATAAAAATAGGTTATGCATTAGCGCAACTCCTTATGGCAGCAGCCATCTTCAAGGCCTGGCTTACTTGTTTGACATCATGTACCCGCACTATATTTGCCCCGCGTTCAGCAGCCATTACGCAAGCTGCTATTGTGCCGATACATCTCTCTTGGGGGGCTGCATTCAAGACTGACCCGATAAAGGATTTTCGGCAAGGGCCGATAAGTATAGGTTTGCCGAGGATTTTAAAATCAGCAAGCCTATTTATAATCTCGAGGTTTTGGCTGGCTGTTTTAGCGAACCCGATTCCGGGATCAATAATGATTTTATCGGGGCCGATTCCGGCGTATTCGGCAAAATC
>Ga0172371_10000156_pt1 | contig 95238 bp, 80 predicted proteins | sample Lak12m_FD_114543 | JGI IMG/M metagenome (GOLD analysis project Ga0172371, IMG submission 114543) | Freshwater microbial communities from Kabuno Bay, South-Kivu, Congo - kab_022012_12m | ecosystem: Environmental > Aquatic > Freshwater > Lake | place: Democratic Republic of the Congo: South-Kivu...
AACAGCTCGCCCGCGTCGAAGGGCAGCTCGAAGGCTGCGCACTTGAGGTGGCTGACCAGGATCACGAGGTTGTCGGGATCGACAGCCGCGCTCTCGGGCGCGCGGGCGAAGAACCACTCGGGATTGGCCACGACGTACTGGTCCAGGGGGCTGCTGGTGGCGACCAGCACGGCCACCGACAGGTTCTGGCTGCGCCCGGCGCGGCCGGCCTGCTGCCAGGTGCTGGCCACCGTGCCGGCGTAGCCGCACATGACGCACACGTCGAGCCGCCCGATGTCGATGCCCAGCTCCAACGCGTTGGTGCTGACGACCGCCCGCACCGTCCCGTCGCGCAGGCCCTGCTCGATGGCGCGGCGCTCGGTGGGCAGGTAGCCGCCGCGGTAGCCGCGCACCTCGCCGCTGCGGATGCCGGTGCGGCGGCCCGCCCGCGCCAGGTAGGTCAGCAGCAGCTCGACGCGCGTGCGCGAGCGGGCGAACACGATCAGCTGCGCGTCGGCGGCGAGGAAACGCTCGGCCAACGCGCGGGTCTCCTTGACGGCCGAGCGGCGGATCCCCAGCTCGCGGTTGACCACCGGCGGGTTGTAGAAGATGACGTGCTTCTCCCCCTGCGGGGCGCCGTTGTCGTCGATGACGCGCACCGGGCCGCCGGCCAGCTCGGCCGCCAGCTCGCCGGGGTTGGCGATCGTGGCCGAGCAGCCGATGAACAGCGGGTCGGCGCCGTAGAAGCGCGCGATCCGCCGCAGCCGGCGCAGCACGTTCGCCACGTGGCTGCCGAAGACGCCGCGGTAGTGGTGGACCTCGTCCACGACCACGTAGCGCAGGTTCTCGAAGAGCTTGACCCACAGGGTATGGTGCGGCAGGACGCCCTGGTGCAGCATGTCCGGGTTGGTGACCACGATGTGGCCGCTGCTGCGGATCGCGCGGCGGGCCGTCTCGGGGGTGTCGCCGTCGAAGGTGTAGGTCCTGATGTCGGCGCCGAGGTCGGTGATCACGCCGTGGACTTCGTGCATCTGGTCCTGGCTGAGCGCCTTGGTCGGGAAGAGGTAGAGGGCGCGGGCCTGCGGGTCGCGCAGGATCGCGTCCAGCACCGGCAGGTTGTAGCACATCGTCTTGCCGGAGGCCGTGGGGGTGACCACGACGAAGGGCTGGCCGGCGGCGGCGGTCCGGACGGCTTCGGCCTGGTGGGTGTAGAGACGGTGGATCCCGCGGCCCTGCAGGGTCTCGACCAGGCGCGGGTGCAGGCTCTCGGGGAAGTCGGCGGTGCGCGCCTCGCGCGGCGGCAGCGTTTCCCACCGGGTGACGTTGTCCACGAAGGAAGCGTCGGCGCGGAGCCGGTCGAGCAGCTGCGCCAGATTCACGGCGCCCGCCGATCCGCGCCGCCTGCCGGTTGCCTCATCACGACGATTGCCTCCGGAGCGCGAACGACGGCCGGTCAGCTGTCCCTGGGCGGCGCGGCGTCGCCGTCGCCGGCGTCGCTGCGGGGCGGGGCGGGGCGGGGCGCGTCGGTGCGGGCGACGTCGATCTCGCGCTTGACCTCATCCTTCGCATCCTGGGTCGCGCGGCGGAACTTCTTGACGGAGGAGCCGAGCGCCTCGGCGATCTCGGGCAGGCGCTTCGGCCCGAAGACCATCAGGACGACGAACGCGATGATCAGCAGTTCGCCCCAGCCGATGCCGCCGAAGACGGCGAGGAACGGTGCCATGTCCCACCTTCCGATCGGTCAGCGGTACCAGCGCAGCATCTGCGAGGCTACGAACACGCCGACCAGGCTCATGAAGTTGAAGTGCAGCTTGAAGCCGAAGGCGATCTCCAGGATCACCAGGTCCCACTGGTTCAGTTCGGGTCCGAAGTCGATCGAACGCACGAACAACTGGTGGGCCACCGAACCCTCTTCCAGGAACAGGCCGATGATCTCGCTGAAGATGGCGCCGATCAAGATACCCAGGAACAGGGTCAGCAGCACCGTTCCCATGGACTTCCGCATCCGCGCCCTCCCCGATCCTGGCCATTCCCGCACCGGCGTGCGGTGCACTATACCCCGTCCGTCCCGCGAAACCAACGGGAATCCCGCGCCTCCTCCCCCCTAGAGACCCGTGCCGCGCAGGGCGTCGGCCAGGGCGGGCCGCAGCCGGGCGTAGGTCTGGTCGAGGGTCTCGGGGATCACCCGCGCGTCGCCGACGACGGTCATGAAGTTGGTGTCCGCCCGCCAACGGGGCAGCAGGTGGACGTGGAAGTGCCCGGGGATGCCGGCGCCCGCCGCCGCGCCCCCGTTGTAGCCGGCGTTGACGCCGTGGGGCTGGTAGACCTCGCGCACCGCCCGCTCCGCGGCCGCGAGCAGCGGCGTCAGGTCGTTCACCGCTTCCGGCGCGCATTCCGTCAACCCGCCGACGTGCCCGTTGCACACCAGCAGCAGGTGCCCGCCGTTGTAGGGGTAGCGGTTGAGGATGGCGAACCAGTGCCGGGACCGGTGCAGGATGAACTCCTGCTCGTCGCGGCCGCCCTGGCAGGCGCAGAACACGCATGCCTCCCCCCGCTGGTCCCCCTGCCGGACGTAGTCCAGGCGCCAGGGCGTGAACAGGCGGTCCATCGGCGCTCCTCCCCTTCAGCCGCGGCGGCGCAGCAGCGTCTCGGCCGCGGCCAGTTCGTCGACGGTGTTGATGCCGACCACCTCGTCGGGATCGTCGATGGCCACGGCCTGCACCGCGCGGCCGTCGGCCACCAGGTGGGCGATCGTGTCGGTGAGGTAGTACTCCGACTGGTCGTTGTCCGCCCGCAGTTTCGCGAGCGCCGCGACCAGGTCCGGGGTCCGGAAGCAGAAGACGCCGGTGTTGTACTCCCCGATCGCCAGCTCGTCCCGCGTCGCGTCGCGGGCCTCCACGATGCGCCGCAGCCGCCCGGCGTCGTCCTTGACGATGCGGCCGTAGGCGCCGGCGTCGGCGACCACGCAGGTCAGCACCGAGGCGCTCGCCTGCGCGTCGACCGTCGCGGCGACCAGGCGCCGCAGCGTGGCGGGACGCAGCAGGGGGACGTCGCCGGCCAGGACCAGGGTCCAGCCGTCCGCGGCGAGGGCGGGCACGGCGACCTGCACGGCGTGACCAGTCCCGAGCTGCGGCCGCTGCAGCGCGAAGGCCACGTCGGGGGCTCGGCAGGACTCCTCCACCAGCTCCGCCGCGTGGCCCACGACGACCACCGTGCGGGGCACGCCCGCCTCGCGCACCGCGCCCAGCACGTGATCGAGCAGGGTGCGCCCGCCGATGCGGTGCAGCACCTTCGGCAGGTCGGACTTCATGCGGGTGCCCTTGCCGGCCGCCAGGACGACGGCCTGCAGGACGGGTGGAACGACGGTCACGGTTGCCCTCCTTCGAGCAGGGACGCCGCGCTCACGCCGTGCGGCCCGACGTCCAGGACCAGGTTGTCGATGAGCCGCGCCGGACCGACGCGGGCCGCGATCGCCAGCAGCAGCCTGCCCTCGGCCCGCGGGGGGCGGGACAGGTCGGGCACGCGCCGCACCTCGGCATACTCCACGACGTCGGCGTCGGCGAGGTGCAGGGCCAGCAGGTCCTCGAGCGGAGCGATCCCGCGTTCGCCGGCCGCCAGCTCCCGCCGCGCGGCCTGCAGGGCGCGCCACAGGCAGGTCGCGCGGCGGCGGTCGTCGCCTTCCAGGTAGCGGTTGCGGGACGACATGGCCAGGCCGTCGGGCTCGCGCAGGGTGGGCGCGTCGATCAGGCGCACCGGCAGGTCGAGGTCGCGCACGACCTCGTCCAGCACCAGGCACTGCTGGGCGTCCTTGCGGCCGAACACCGCCGTCGCTGGCCCGACCAGGTTCAGCAGCTTGACCACCACCGTCGCGACGCCGCGGAAGTGCCCGGGGCGTCGCGCGCCGCACAGGCCGTCCGCGCGGGAGCCGGGCTCGACGGCGGCGCCGGCAGGGTGGGGGTACATCTCCGACACCGGTGGCGCGAAGACGGCGGCGGGGCCCAGCGGGCGCAGCAGTTCCAGGTCCTGCTCCAGATCGCGGGGGTAGCGCGCGAAGTCCTCGCCCGGCGCGAACTGGGTCGGGTTGACGAAGATCGACACCACGACCGGACCGGCGGCGGCGGCCCTTTCGACCAGGGACAGGTGGCCCGCGTGCAGCGCGCCCATGGTGGGCACCAGCGCCAGCCGGCCGCCGGATCTCAGGGGGGCGAGCCGCGCGAGGTCGGCCCTGGTCCGCAGGAGTTCCACGCCCTCAACCCTTCCCGGCGCGACGGGCCGGGTCCGGATCCTCGTCCGGCGCGTCGTGGAAGCAGTGCTCGGGCGCCGGGAAGGTCCCGCCGCGCACGTCCTCGGCATAGCGCCGGACGGCGGCCGCGGCCGCGTCGCCCAGGTCGGCGTAGGCCTTGACGAAGCGCGGGCGGCGGCCGCGGTAGAGGCCCAGCAGGTCGTGGAAGACCAGGATCTGGCCGTCGCAGCCGGGACCCGCGCCGATGCCGATGGTCGGGATCCCGACGGCGGCCGTGACGCGCGCGGCCAGTTCCGCCGGGATGCACTCCAGCACCATGGCGAAGCAGCCGGCCTGTTCGAGGAACGCGGCCTCGTCCAACAGACGGGCGGCGGCGTCCTTCCCGCGGCCCTGCACCTTGAACCCGCCGAAGCGGTGCACCGACTGCGGCGTGAGGCCCAGGTGCCCCATGACCGGGATCTCCGCCGCCAGCAGGGCCGCCAGGATCGCGGCGCGGGCGCGACCGCCCTCGACCTTGACCGCCGTCGCGCCGCCGTCCTTCACCAGGCGGATCGCGTGGCGCACCGTGTCGTCGGGCGAGACGTGGAAGCTGCCGTAGGGCATGTCGGCGATGATCGGCACGCCGGGCCGCGCGCGCACGACCGCCGCGGTGTGGTGCACCATGTCGTCGATGGTCACCGGCAGCGTGGTCTCGTGGCCCAGCACGACCATGCCCAGCGAGTCGCCCACCAGCACCGCATCGACGCCGGCCTCGCGGGCGATCTGCGCCGAGGCGAGGTCGTAGGCCGTCACCATCACGATCCGCTCCCCCGCGCGCTTGCGGGCGGCGAAGACCTCGAGGTTCGGCTGCGGCTCCATGGCGGCTCCCGTGGTGTCGAGACGGTCAGGCGGGCGCGAAGAACCGGGTTCCCTGGAAGTCCTCGCGCAGCTGGTCGAAGAGGCGCTCGAAGTCCCGGGGCACGTTCACGTAGTCGAAATCGTTCGTGTTGACGACCAGCAGCGGCGTCTGCCGGTAGTGGTGGAAATAATAGCTGTAGGCGCCGTTGAGCGCATCGATGTAGTCGCGGTTCATGTCGCGCTCGAAGCTGCGGCCGCGCCGCGCGATGCGCTCCATGAGCACGTCGGTCGAGGCCTGCAGGAAGATCACCAGGTCCGGCTGCAGGATGCGCTGCTCGAGGATCGTGGCCAGCTGGTCGTAGAGCACGAGCTCGTCGTCGCGCAGGTTCAGGTTGGCGAAGATGCGGTCCTTCGCGAAGAGGTAGTCCGAGACCACCGACTGGGCGAAGAGGTCGCCCTGCAGCAGGCCCTGCTGCTGGCGGTAGCGGCTGAGCAGGAAGAAGAGCTGGGTCTGGAAGGCCAGGGCCGAACGGTCCTGGTAGAACTTCACCAGGAAGGGGTTCTCCTCCACGACCTCCAGGTTCACCTGGGCGCCGATGTGACCGGCCAGGCGCTTGGTCAGGCTGGTCTTGCCCGCCCCGATCACGCCCTCCACGACGATGTAACGCCAGGGCAGCGCCGTCGCCGCCGCGCCTCCGTGCTCAGCCATCGCTCCCGTCCCAGGCCAGGGTTCCACCGGGCAGGGGGCGTACCGGGGGCCCGCCTGCGGCGCGGATGATCGCACGAACCGCCCCGACTGTCAGCCCAGAATCGGGCAGGATCAGGCCGGGGTCCAGTTCCGCGAGCGGTTCCAGCACGAAGGCGCGTTCCCGCAGGCGGGGGTGGGGGATCACCAGGTCCGGCTCGCGCACGAGCCGGTCGCCGAACAGCAGGATGTCCAGGTCGAGGGGCCGCGGCTGCAGGTGGGTGGCCGGCGGGCGGCCGCAGTCCCGTTCGATCCTCTGCAGGGCCGCCAGCAGTTCGCGCGGCGACAGGCTCGTCCCGATGCGGGCGCAGGCGTTCAGGTAGGGGGGCTGCGGACCGCCGGGGCCGACGTAGGCGGTCTCCCAGATACCGCTGCGGTCCAGGGGCCGCACGCCGGCCAGGGCGCACACGGCCGCCCAGCCGCGTCGCAGCGACGACAGCCGGTCGCCCAGGTTGCTGCCCAGGCCGAGCGTCGCCGTCGACTCGCCGCGACGTCGCCCCGCCGGGTCGGGGCCCTCCGTCACTGGATGGACTCCCCGTGGCCGTGCCGGTGCAGCGGCTTGCGCGCCTTGCGGGACAGCAGGTCCTCGCGGGTGCGGTCGATGGTCACCGACACGCTGCCCAGGAAGTTCTTGATGGGCGGGTTCGGCTTGTGGACCGTGACGGTCGCCGCGTCCAGCGCGAACTCGGTCAGCAGCATGTCGCAGATGCGGCCGGCCAGGGCCTCCAGCAGCTGGAACGACTCCCCCGCCGTCAGCTCGATGATCCGCTGGTGGACCAGCGTGTAGTCCAGGGCGTCCTGCATGGAGTCGCTGATCGCCGCGCCCTGCACGTCGGTCCACAGCTCCACGTCGATGACGAAGCGCTGCCCCAGCTCGCGCTCGGCCGGGTGCGCCCCGTGGTAGGCGTAGACGTCGATGCCGGTGAGTCGGATGCAATCCATCACAGCCTCCTGAACCGTTCCGCGGCCTCGGCCAGCCGCTCGTCCGGGGCTGTCAGGGACAGCCGGAACCAGCCCTCGCCCCCGCTGCCGAAACCCGTGCCGGGGGTCGCCACGACCGACGCGTCCGCCAGCGCCCGCCGGCAGAAGCCGAAGCTGTCCTCGCCCCGCGGCACGCGCGCCCACACGTAGAAGGTGGCCGCGGTCTCGAAGACCTCGAAGCCCGCGGCGCGCAGCGCGCCCGTCATCAGGCGGCGGCGGGCCGGGTAGACCGCCATGACCTCGCGCAGCAGGTCCTCGCCCGCCGGCGCGAGCGCCTGCGCGGCCACGTCCTGGACCGCCGAGAACACCCCGCTGTCGATGTTCTGCTTGACCTGTTCCAGCGCGGCGATCACCTCGGGGTGGCCCGCCGCGAACCCGACGCGCCAGCCCGTCATGTTGAACATCTTCGAGAGGCTGTGGAACTCCACGACGCGCTCGCGCGACGGGTCCGCCTCGCGCAGCAGCGACGCCGGGCGGCTGCCTTCGGGAACCACCTCGAGGTAGGCCGCATCGCTGGCGACCACGACGCCCGTGCCGCGCAGCGCGGCGACGACGTCGCCGTAGATGCCGGGCGCGGCGGTGGCGCCGGTGGGGTTGTTCGGGTAGTTCAGGAACAGCAGGCGCGTGCGCGCGCCGGCGGCGGCGGCCAGGGCCGCCGGGTCGGGCAGGAAGCCGCGCGCGGCGGTCAGCGGGAAATATCGCGGCACGCCCCCGGCCAGCAGCGTGGCCGAAGCGTACACCGGGTACCCGATGTCCGGCACCAGGACCTCGTCCCCCTCCTCCAACAGGGCCAGCGGCAGGTGCGCGAGCCCCTCCTTGCTGCCGATCAGGGCCAGGACCTGGGTCTCCGGGTCGAGCGTGACGCCGTGGCGGCGCTGCAGCCACGCCGCCGCGGCCTGTCGCAGCGCCGACGAACCCCGGTTGGCCGGGTAGCGGTGGTGCTCCGGCCGCCGGATCGCGGCGGCCATCGCGTCGAGCAGGGGTGCCGGCGTGGGCCGGTCGGGGTCGCCGATGCCCAGGTCGATGACGTCGCGCCCGGCCGCCAGCGCGGCGCGCTTGGCGCGGTCGATCTCGGTGAAGAGGTAGGGCGCGAGGCGCTGCAGTCGGGACATGGGGCTCCAGTCGGGATGCGGCGTCATTGAGGCAGGGAAAGCCCCGCGCCGCCTGGGCCGTTGCCGCCCTGGGCAGTCGCGGGGCTGGACGACGGCGGTGCGGTCAGCGGCCGGCGTTCTGGCGCTGGCGCTGGCGGATCTCCTCGAGCTGGTCCTGCCGCTGCATCTCTTCCTGCGACCAGAATTTGTACTCGCCGGTGGCGTTGGCCGCCACCCAGCGGAACTTCTCCTTGGCCTCCATGTAGCGTCCGGCGCCCTCGAGGGCCTTGCCCTGGGCGTAGACCAGGTAGACCCTCTGCGACTCGTCCTCGACGTGCGCCAGGAACTGCTCGGCGACCGTGAGGGCCTCGTCGGTGCGGCCGGCCTTCGACAGCAGTTCGGAGTACTCGCTCGCGCTCTTGCTGTCCGACGGCTTCAGTTCGAGGTACTGGCGGTAGGCCGCCACCGCGGCGTCGGTCTGGTTCAGCCGGGTGCGGCACCGCGCCAGGTTCAGCAGCACGTTGTCGCGGCGGCTGCTCTCGGGGTTGCTCTTCAGGAAGGCGTCGCAGAGATCGGCGGCGCCCGTGTAGTCGCCCGCGCGCATCTTCTCCACGATCAGCTGGTAGCCCGTGCTGCCGCCCGCCTGGGAACCGTACTCGGAGGCCTTCACCGCGTAGAGATCGGCTTCCTTCACGTTGCCGAAGCCGCGCTCGCGCTCGGCCGCGGCGCGGCAGGCCTTGGTCAGTTCGGGCAGGACTTTCTCGCGCAGGTTCGGGCAGCCGTCCAGCACCAGTTCGAAGGCCTCGACGGAGCGGGGGAAGTCCTTCACCGCGTTGTGCATCACGGCCAGGTTGAACAGGATCGAGCAGTCCTCGGGCGCCAGCCGGCTGGCGTTGACGTACGCCTGGCGGGCGAGGCGGTACTCCTTCAGCTTCGCGTAGGTCTTGCCCAGGTCCATGTAGTCGCCGGACTGGGCTTCCTTGCCGCGCACCTCGATAAGGCGCTCGAAAGTGGTGCGCGCCTGTGCGAAGTCCTCGGTCGCGAAGTAGGCCTTGCCCAGGTACTTCAGCGAATTGGCATGTTCGGGGCAGATGCTCAGCGCCGACTGCAGCTGCGGGATCGCCTGGGTCCAGCTCTGGGCCTTGATGAAGTCCCCCGCCTGGGAGAAGGCGAAGTCGGCTTCCTTCTGCTGGCCCTCGGGGCAGCCGGCGAGCACGGGACCGGTCGAAACCGCGATCAGGAGGCTGAAGACGACGAGCAATGTCAGGATCTGGATCCGTCTCGGCACGGGACACCTCCGTCGCGACCGGGAGGTCGCGGTGCGATGATCGAGGGGGCGCTGGTCCGGGATCTGATGCGGACACGGGAACATAGGACATCCTCCGGATCGTGTCAACGTGGGCCGGCGCCCGGCGGGGCGCTCCCGTGGGTGGGAGCCGCGCGTCTCCCGTTCAAACCGCGCTGCCGCCTTCGGTTCCCCGGTCGCAGGTTCCCGGCGGCTCGTCGTGGTCCCGCGCCACTCCCGGATCGTCGACCGCCAGCCGCAGGACGGGCACTCCCGCCGCCAGGAAGAGGTCGCGCATGGCGCCATCGTGGTCGGCGGGCTCGCGGCCGCGCCACGGCGCGCACGGCATCACGACGGGATGCCCGCGGTCCCCGTCATGGGTCGGGACGACGACCGCCGCCGGTTCCCGCTGCGAGGCCCCGGCCAACAGCCGGCAGGTCGCGGCGGCGACGTGCGGCACGTCGACCGGATGCAGCCAGAGGTGCGTGGCGCGGGCGCCGAGGCGGACGACCGCCGCCAGGACCGAGGCGGCGGTGTCGCCGCCTGGCGGGTGGAGCGCCCAGACCGGCCGCAGGCGCCGCGGCAGCGCGCCGGCGTAGCCCGCGGCCAGCGCCGGCGTGGTCACGATGCAGAGCGGGCGGCCGTCGTCGTCGTGCAGCTCCGCCACCCGGCGCAACAGCGGACGCGGGTCGTCCGGCAAGACGACGAGCCCCTTCGGCGCGCCCATGCGCCGCGAATCGCCGCGGGCCAGGATCACGGCCCAGTCGCGCCGGTCGACGTCCGCGCTCATGCGCCCGCCGCCGGCGGCGGTCCTGCGTCGCGGTAGACCGCGCGCAGCCGCGGCTGCGGGCCCCGCACCTCGCCCAGGACGAGGAGCGGCACGTCCCGTTCCGCCATCAGGCGCCCGAGCGCCGCGAACAGGCCGATGCTGTCGAGGCAGTCGTCGAGCCGCAGCAGGGCCGGGGCCGCGGGCGTGCCCGCCGCCGCGCGCGACAGCAGGCCCGCCGGTCCGCAGACGACGTCCGTCAACCCGTCCCAGCCGCGCTCCGCGAAGCCGGTCAGCGGCACGACCGGCACGACCAGCGACGTGCGCGCGGGCAGGACCGGGTCCGCCGTCGCGGCGGCCGCCAGCACCACGCGGCCCGGCTGCTCTCCGGCCAGGTCGTCGACCGCCGCCGCATCAGGACCGCCGTCGCCGAGCCCGCAGCACCGGCACGCCACGCCCTCGGCGGCGAGCGCCGCGGCGGCGGCATCGCGCAGCCGCAGCGCGTCTGCGTGGCCGTACCAGACCACGACGTGGCCGCCGTCGCGCGGCAGGAAGGCGTGCCAGGGCACGAGGAACTCAAAGCCCATCGCGACCGCCTCCCGGGTCGGCGGCCAGTTGCGCGTACCACGCCGCCAGCGAAGCGACCATCCGGTCGCGGTGGTAGAGGGCGTCGACCCGCCGCCGGCCCGCCTCCCCCCGGCGCGCGGCCTCGGCGGGGTCGGCCAGCAGCTCGGCCAGCGCCGAGGCGAGCGCCGCCGGATCTCCCGGCGCCACGAGCCAGCCCGTCTCGCCGTGCACCGTCACTTCGGCGACGCCGGTCGGCAGGCGCGTGGCGACCACGGGCAGGCCGGCGGCCATCGCCTCGAGCTGGACCAGGCCGAAGGTCTCGGCCCGCATCAGGCTCGGCAGCACGAGCGCCGCGGCGCCGCCCATCAGCGGCCGCAGCGCCGCGTCGTCCAGGGCGCCCCGTAGGCGGACCCGCCCCGCGAGATCGGGGCGGGCCGCGCGGCGAGACAGCGCCGCGCGCAGCGGGCCGTCGCCCACGATGTCCAGCTCCGCGCCGGGCAGGCGCGCCACCGCGTCGAGCAGCACCTCGACGCCCTTGTAGTAGACCAGCCGGCCGACGAAGAGCAGGGGGCCGCGCCCGGGGTGCGACGACGCGCGCCACGGGACGGGGTCGATGCCGAAGGGGATGACCGCCGTGCGCGGGGCGTGCGGCGCCAGCAGCGGCGACTGCTCGCGCAGGCTCGCCGTCGAGACCGCGACGCCGTCGCAGCGTTCCAGCAGGCGGCGGACCAGCGGGCGCAGCAGGATGCCGCCCAGCCGCTGGCGCGTGATGTCGGCGTGGTACCAGACGGTCAACCGGGACCCGCCGAGCTCGCGCCCGAGCAGCAGCAGCGCCGCGGCGGCCAGGGGGTTGGGCCAGTGGAGGGTGACGACGTCGGGGCGGCGCCGCAGCAGGCGCCGCAGCTCGGCCGCCAGGCCCGGCATGAGCGGCTGCGAGGCCAGGGTCGCGGCCACGCCGCAGCGCACCAGTTCACCGCAGCGCACCGGGTCGCCGCCCGCCCCCGACGCCGGCGCCAGGGCGACGCGGGTCGTGGCGCGACCCTCGGACGCCACCAGCACGTCGACCGCGTCGCCGCGGGCGAGCAGGCCCGCGGTGATCGCGGCCAGGACCGTCTCCATCCCGCCCTTGGCGGGCGGGTAGTACTTGCCGATCTGCAGGATGCGCATGGTCCGCCTACAGTAGCCGATGGCGGCGGACCGGCCAGCACAAAAAGGCGAGGGCGGCCCCCCGGGGGACCGCCCTCGCCTCGCGCGGAACGCGACGGACTACATCATGTCCATCCCGCCCATGCCGCCCATGCCGCCGCCGCCGCCGGCCATCGGCTTGTCCTTCTCCGGCTCGTCGGTGACGCAGGCCTCGGTGGTCAGCAGCAGCGCCGCGATCGAGGCGGCGTTCTGCAGGGCCGAGCGGGTCACCTTGACAGGGTCGATGATGCCGGCCTCGAACATGTCCTCGTAGATCATCTTCGCGGCGTTGAAGCCGACGTTCGGCTTCTTCTCGGCGCGCAGGTGCGCGACGACCAGCGAGCCCTCGACGCCGGCGTTCTCGGCGATCATGCGCACCGGCTCCTCGACCGCCCGGGCCACGATGTCGCGGCCGACGGCGGCCTCGCCTTCGAGCTTCAGGTCGGTGATGGCCTTGGCCGCGCGCAGCAGCGCCACGCCGCCGCCGGCGACGATGCCCTCCTCGACCGCCGCGCGGGTGGCCGACAGGGCGTCCTCGACGCGGTGCTTCTTCTCCTTCATCTCGGACTCGGTCATCGCGCCGACGCGGATGACCGCGACGCCGCCGGCCAGCTTGGCCAACCGCTCCTGCAGCTTCTCGCGGTCGTAGTCGCTGGTGGTGTCCTCGATCTGGGCGCGGATCTGCTGGATGCGCGCCTTGACGTCGGCCGACTTGCCCTTGCCGCCCACGATCGTGGTGTTGTCCTTGTCGATGGTGACCTTCGAGCAGCGGCCGAGGTCGGCGGTCGTGGTGTTCTCCAGCTTCAGGCCGGCGTCCTCGCTCATGACGCGGCCGCCGGTCAGCACGGCCAGGTCCTCGAGCATGGCCTTGCGGCGGTCGCCGAAGCCCGGCGCCTTGACCGCGGCGACCTGCAGGGTCCCGCGCAGCTTGTTGACGACCAGCGTGGCCAGGGCCTCGCCGTCGATGTCCTCGGAGACGATCAGCAGCGGGCGGCCCATCTGCGCGACCTTCTCGAGGATCGGCAGGATGTCCTTCATCGTGCTGATCTTCTTGTCGTGGACCAGCAGGACCGGCTCGTCCAGCTCGACCTTCATCGTCTCGGGGTTGGTGATGAAGTACGGGCTGAGGTAGCCGCGGTCGAACTGCATGCCCTCGACGACGTCCAGCTCCATCTCGGTGCCCTTGGCGTCCTCGACGGTGATGACGCCGTCCTTGCCGACCTTCTCCATCGCCTCGGCGATGATCTTGCCGATCGACTCGTCGTTGTTGGCCGAGATGGAGGCGACCGAGGCGATGGTGGCGCTGTCGCGCACGACCTTCGACTGCTTCTTCAGCGCCTCGACGGCGGCGTTGGTGGCGGCCTCGATGCCCTTCTTCATGAACATCGGGTTGGCGCCGGCGGCGAGGTTCTTCATGCCCTCGCGGATGATGACCTGGGCCAGCAGGGTCGCGGTCGTGGTGCCGTCGCCGGCGACGTCGTTGGTCTTGCTGGCGACTTCCTTCACCATCTGGGCGCCCATGTTCTCGAAGGGATCGGCCAGCTCGATCTCCTTGGCGATGGTCACGCCGTCGTTGGTGACGATGGGCGAGCCGTATTTCTTGTCGAGGATCACGTTGCGGCCGCGGGGGCCGAGGGTGATCTTCACGGTGTTGGCGAGCTGGTCGACGCCCCTCTTCAGCTTGTCGCGCGCATCGGCGTCGAACTTGATCATCTTGGCCATGTCGAAATCTCCTTTGCGGTCGTCCGTATGCCTAGAGGATGGCGAGGATGTCGCCCTCGCGCAGGATCAGGTAGTCGTTATTGCCGACGGTGACTTCGGTGCCCGAGTACTTGCCGTACAGCACGACGTCGCCCTTCTTGACCTCGGGGGCCACGCGCTTGCCGTCATCGGCGACGCGGCCCGGACCCACGGCCACGATCTTGCCCCGCTGGGGCTTCTCCTTGGCCGTGTCGGGGATGATGATGCCGCCCTTCATCGTCTCGGCCTCCATCGGCTCGACGATGACGCGATCCGCAAGGGGCTTGATGCTGAGAGCCATCTTCTCCGCCTCCTTCTGCCTTTGGGGAACAGGGCCGCCTGTTAGCACTCTCGGCCCGTGATTGCCAGGGCGGGAATATAGCACTCGCCCAAAGCCCTGCAACACCGATTCCCGACATCTGCCATTCATCCCGCCAGAAGCATGACATCATGTCATGTGTGTTCCAGAACCGCGACGCCGCACCTGCGGCGAGGATGGGCACGAGCGCCGGGAACACGCGGACACATAGGGGTTTGGCGGCCAAGATCGGGAGCGGACCCGAAACCGCGCTTGCACTCGGCGCAGGGTCCGTTACCCTGGACCCGTCCGATCACCGACCCCGATGGGAGCCTGCATGCCCGACCGGATCCGATTGCGCGACCTGCTGCCGCCCAGCGTCCTGGGCGACCCCTTCGGCCTCGCCGCCGCGGGGGACGATCTGCTGCACGCCGATCCCGCCCGCGCCCTCGGCGCGGCCCACGACGTCGCCGCCCGGCTCAACGAAACCCGAAGGGCCGCCGGCGGCCCCTGGATCCACGCCGGCCAGATCCAGGCGCTGGTGCTGCTGACGGCCGCGGCGGCGGCCCTGCTGCGCCGCTTCGCCGCCGACCGGGACCCCGGCCTGTGGCGGGCGGCCCGTCGCTGGCTCGAGGACGACCTGGGCCGCGACACGGTGGCCGCGCTGCGGCAGGCGTTGGACGCGCGCGTGCGGTCTGCCGCCGCGGGAGTCCCCGACTTGCCGGGTCTGCCAGACTTGCCCACCGGGGCCGACGCCGACGCCGACTGGTTGCTGCCCCTGCTGCTGCTGGGCCTAGCCGGCGGGAACCGCGCCCTCGATCCGGTGCGCGACCTGATCGACGACGCGCCCCTGCGTGCCCGGCCGGGCTACGCGCGGGCCTGGCCGAGCCTGCTGGCCTACCTCGGCCGGCTTCCGGGCTTCGACGCGCACGTCGACAGCCTGGCCGAGCTGCTCGTGCTGCCGCAGCGACTGGCGCCGGACGACCTGCTGGCCCAGCTGCTGCGCGCCCACGAGGCGTGGTCGCCCTGGCTGGGCGACGAGGCCCCACCCCTGCTGCTGGCCGCGGGCGTGCTGCACGAGGAACGCCGTGCCCGCTTCGAGGGCGCCGGCGCCGCGCCAGAGATCAGCTTCGCCGAGGCGGCGGCCCCGGCCGCCGGCGCGCCGGCCGCGACCCGCGACGAGGAGCACGAGGCCGTCCGCTACAGCCACGACCGCGAGTGGATGCCGAGCCTGGTCCTGCTCGCCAAGAACACGCACGTCTGGCTCCACCAGCTGGCGCGCCGCTACGGCCGGCCCGTCGCCCGCCTCGACCAGGTGCCCGACGAGGAGTTGGACGAGATCGCGTCGCGCGGCGTCACCGGGCTGTGGTTGATCGGCATCTGGCAACGCAGCCGGGCCTCGCGCACCATCAAGCAGCGCCGCGGCAACCCCGAGGCCCTCGCGAGCGCCTACGCGCTGGACGAGTACCGCGTGGCCGACGACCTCGGCGGCGAGGAGGCGCTGGCCGACCTGCGGCGCCGTGCCGAGGCGCGCGGCGTGCGCCTCGCCGGCGACATGGTGCCCAACCACACCGGCCTCGACGGGCGCTGGGTCGTCGAGCGTCCCGACCTGTTCCTGGGCCTCGACCACCCGCCCTACCCCGCCTATTCCTTCACCGGCGAGGACCTCTCGTCCGACCCGCGCGCGGCCATCCACCTGGAGGACCACTACGCCGACCACAGCGACGCCGCGATCGTCTTCCGCCGGACCGACCGCGCCACCGGCCGCGCCCGCTACATCTACCACGGCAACGACGGCACCAGCATGCCGTGGAACGACACCGCGCAGATCGACTACCTGAACCCGGCGGCGCGCGAGGCCGTGATCCAGGAAGTGCTGGCCGTGGCGCGGCGCTTCCCCGTGATCCGCTTCGACGCCGCCATGGTGCTGGCCCGCCGCCACGTGCGCCGCCTCTGGTACCCGGCGCCCGGCGAGGGCAGCGACATCCCCGGACGCGCGGCGCACGCCATGTCGCAGGCGGCGTTCGACGCGGCCATGCCGCGGGAGTTCTGGCGCGAGGTCGTGGACCGCGTGGCGCAGGAGGCGCCCGACACGCTGCTGCTGGCCGAAGCCTTCTGGCTGATGGAGGGCTACTTCGTGCGCACGCTGGGCATGCACCGCGTCTACAACAGCGCCTTCATGCACATGCTGCGCGACCGCGACAACGCCAAGTACCGCCGCTCCCTCAAGAACGTGCTGGCCTACGACCCGGCCATCCTGCAGCGCTTCGTCAACTTCATGAGCAACCCCGACGAGGCCACCGCCGAGAGCCAGTTCGGCAAGGGCGAGCACTACTTCGGCGTGTGCGCGCTCATGGCGACGCTGCCGGGCCTGCCGCTGCTCGCACACGGCCAGTTCGAGGGCTACACCGAGAAGTACGGCATGGAGTACGCGCGGGCCTACCGCGACGAGACGCCCGACGAGGGCTTCCTGGCGCACCAGGCGACGATGATCTTCCCGCTGCTGCGCGAGCGTGCGCTGTTCGCGGGCGCCGACCTGTTCCGGCTGTTCGACCTGGTCGACGACGACGGCGACGCGCAGGAGGACGTCTTCGCCCACGTCAACGGGCGCGACGGGCGGCGCTGCCTCGTCCTCTACAACAACGGGCCGGCGACGCTCACCGGGACCCTGCTGCGCTCGGCGCCCTGCCGCAACGCCCGCGGCGACCTGCGGACCGGCACCCTGGCCGAGGCCCTGGCGCTGCCCGACGCGGGAGCGGGCGTGCTGCGCCTGCGCGACCCGCGCACCGGCTTCACGCAGGAAGCCCCGCTCGCCGAGGTGCGCGAGCGGGGCCTGCGGGTCACCCTCGCCCCGTTCGAGTGCCGGGTCCTGCTCGACCCGGTCGTCACGGGGCGGAACTGATCGTCAGCGGGTGCACTGGGCGACGAACCCGGCGATCCGCTTGACGACGCCCTTCGCGCACTCCGGCGCCGGCGGCCCGCCGGCCGCCGGCACCTCCTGCAGGCAATGGTTCAGACCCGCCGCCACCGTGCAGGCCACCTTCAGGTGGCCCTGCGCGTTGAGCCACTCCTTCAGCGCCGTCGCCTCCGTGGACGGGACCGCGTCGTCGCGGTCCCCGTGCAGCAGCATCAGCGGCAAACCCGCCGCCAGCAGGGCCGGTCGCGGGTCGCGGGCCAGGAACGACGCCAGCCAGGGCGCGTCCGCCGGCCGCGGCTGCGCGGCATGCAGGTCGGCGCCGGGCGAGGTCGTCGCCCCCACCAGGATCAGCCCCCGCACCGGCCGGCCGGCCTGCGCGCACAGGGCGGCGGCCTCCCCGGCCAGCATGCCGCCCTCGCCCTGGGCCAGCAGCAGGATCCGCCCGGGGTCCACGCCGGCGGCCGCGCCCAGCGCGGCGGCGGCGGCGGCTGCGTCGTCGGCCATGTCTTCGAGCGACAACGCACCGTCGATGGGCGCCCGCGGTTCGTAGCGCAGCGTGGCGACGCCGGCCGCCGCCAGCTCCGCGGCCAGATGCTCGTAGAATCCGAAACCGTCGGCCGTGGCATCGCGGCCCGACTGCGCCGGGCCGGCGATCAGCACGACTCCCGCGACCCCGGCGGCCGCGTCCTTGCCCGGCGGCGGCACCGTCAGCGTGGCGGCCAGCGCGGCGCCGTCGGCGGCGACCATCGTCTCGACGCCGCCGGGCCCCGCGACGGCGCCGCCTCCCGCCGCACCGCCCGTCGCCAGGATGCGGCCCTGGGGTGACTCGACGCCGAAGAAGCTGCCGTCGGGGTGCTGGAGGATCGTCAGGACGATCGGCTGCTTCAGTTCCTTGTGCGTCGCGGTCAGTTCGAAGCTGCGCACGGGCACCTCGGACCCCTTCTGCGCAATCGCGCCGCTGCCCAGACCGCGCACGGCCAGGTCCAGCTTCTGCAGGCCGTTGGTGGCCGTCAGGCTCCCGACGTAGGTCGCGGCGTCCCGCGGCGCGAGCAGGTCGCTCAAGGCCATCAGCGCCGTGACCGCGAACTGCGGCAGGAAGACCGTCTGTGCGGGCAGCTTCTCGGCGGGCACGGGCATCTGCGAACCGTTCACCGTGGCCGTGACCTGGGGCTTCCCGTCCGGCACGTGGACGCTCACGATCTCGAGTTCCTGCTCGGGCATCTTCAACCAGGACGTGGAGCGCACGAAGCTCTGCAGGTCGGGTGTCATCTCCAGGGTCCACTTCAGGCTCGTGGTGCCCCGGATGGTGCCGCCGCCGCGGTAGACCACGCGCCCGTCCGCGTGCACGGTCCTGACGGCGGTCATCCAGCCCGCGTTGGCGCCGTCGGCCTCGACCAGGAAGTGGAGCGAATCGACGGGGGCCTTGCCGGGCATGGTCGCAGCGGCACGCGACGCCGGCCAAGTCAGCGCCAGGGTCAGGGCCAAGACCAAGGCCGGCGCGAGCGACGGCGGGACGGACATGGGACGCGCGCGGGCACGGGATCGGTGCATGTCGGACCTCCGGACCAGGGGACGGCGACGGGCGGGGAACGCAGGCCGCACGGCCCCGCCGACGATCAGCAAAGGGGACGGCCGCACGAGCGTCAAGCAAGGATCGGGCGCGCTCAGCGGCCGGCGGCGGCGCCGAGCAGCGCGGCCCCCTTCAAGGTCCAGAGCTGGTCGCGCCGCCAGCGCTTGGTGCCGGGGAAGGGCGCCGCATCGTCGCCGAGCAGGCCCGACTGCCCGCCGGTCAGCACCACGGTCAGGGCGCCGTGGCGGTCCAGCAGCGCGCCGACCGTCCCGACCACGCCGTGAACGCCGACGAGGTAGCAGCCGGCGACCAGGGCGCCGTGGGTGTCGGGCTGCGCCTCGGCCGGCACCGGCGCGGGCACGACCGGGTGCAGGCGCGCCGCCCGTTCGCCGAGCGCGCGGGCGGCGAGCGCGGCCCCGGGAGCGATCAGCCCGCCGACGAAGACGCCCCCCAGCAGGACGTTGAACGTGGTGGCGGTGCCCATGTCCACCACCAGCGCGTCGCGCAGGCCGGCGCCGACCGCGGCCGCCATGTCGCAGAAACGGTCCGCGCCCGTGGCGGCGGGCTCGGCCAGGGCCGTCGCGAAGGGAAGCGGCGAGGCGTGGTCGGCGGCGACGGCGCCGGGCAGCCCCGCCAGCAGCACGGCGGTGACCTCGGGCACGACCGAGGCGACGGCGGCACGCCGCAGGTCGTGGCGGCGCGCCAGCGCGGCGAGCCCGTCGCACAGCCGCGCCCGCCCGTCGCCGTCGCGCGGCGTGGGCAGGTGCACGAGCTCCGCGAAGCGGATGCCGTCGGTACCGGTCGCGTCCGCCGGCGACCAGACGGCCGCGCTGGTGCGGGTGTTGCCGACATCCACCACGAGCATGGTCAACCCCTCCCCGATCCCGGCGGCGACGCCGGGCCGATGCCGAGCACGTGCACGTCCCCGGCCAGCGCCGTCGACACGCGCCCGTCGCCGTGCCGCAGCAGCAGCGCCCCGGTGTCGTCGATCCCCACCGCGAGACCCTCGCGCCGCTCGCCGCCGCTCGCCAGCGCCACGCGGCGGCCGGCCAGCTCGTCGACGCGATCGTAATCGCTGCGGTAGTCGTCCCAACCCGCGGACAGGAACCGTTCCCGCCCGTCCTCCCAGCGGCGCAGCACCGTCCCGGCCAGATCGCCCAGCGTCCGCCAACGCGCGGGGTCCGGGGGCAGGACCGCGGCCCGCGTGCGCACGTCGGGCGGGAGGTCCGCCGGCAGGCGCCCGACGTTCAGGCCGAGACCCGCCACCAGGCGGGGCCGCGGCGTCAGCACCATGAAGTCCAGCAGGATGCCCCCGAGCTTGCGCCCGTGGAGGAAGACGTCGTTGGGCCACTTCAGGCGCACCGGCAGGCCCGTCAGTTCCTCCAGGGCGAGCACGGCGGTCAGGCCCGTCCAGACCGCCAGGCCGGCGACGGGCGGCGACGGCACCGGGTCGATGTTCCAGGACATCAGCAGGCCGCCCTGCCCATGCCAGCGGCGCCCGAGCCGGCCGCGCCCCGCGCTCTGACGGCGGGCCACCGCCACGCTGCCCGGCCGGGCGTCGGCGGGCGGCTGCAGGAGCTGGCGCTGCCCGGCCTGCCAGCCCCAGCCGTCCCAGCGGCAGAGCCGGCCGGTCGCCGGCGCGCCGCGCCCGAGCAGGAAGTCGCTGGTCGAGCCCACTTCTTCGAGCACGTAGAGGAACCCGCCCGACGTCCGCTCGGGACCGGGATCGAAGCTCGTGAGCCCGAACCAGTCGCGACCGATCTGGGGGATCACGGGATCCCCTCCCGCGGCGCGACATCCAGCCCCAGGTCCCAGGCAGGGGCCGAGTGCGTGAGGCGGCCCACCGACACGGCGTCCACGCCGGCGGCCGCGTAGGCGCCGACGGTCTCGAGATCCACGTTGCCGCTGGCCTCCAGGCGGGTGGCGCGACCGCGCGGGGGGCCGGCGTCCCGCCGGCGCACGGCTTCGGCCGCGAGGTCGGGCGCGAAGTTGTCCAGGAGGATCCACTCCACGCCCAGCGGCAGCGTCTCGTCCAGCTGCGCGAGCGTGTCGACCTCCACCTCGACGACCAGGCCGGGGAACTGCGACCGGGAGCGGGCCACGAGGTCCGCGAGCGGCGCCGCGCGCGCCGCCCAGTGGTTGTCCTTCAGCAGGATGCGGTCGTACAGGCCGAGCCGGTGGTTCGCGCCGCCGCCGCAGCGCACCGCGTACTTGTCGAGCAGGCGGAAGCCGGGCAGGGTCTTGCGCGTGTCCAGCACCGCGCAGCGCGTGCCCGCCACCCGGTCGACGTACCGGGCGGTCAGGGTGGCGACGCCGCCGAGGCGCTGCAGGAAGTTCAGCGCCGTGCGCTCGCCGGTGAGGATGGGTGCCGCCGGGCCGGCGAGCCGCGCGAGGCGGCGCCCCGCGGCGACGCGCTCGCCGTCGGCGGCGAGCGGCTCGACGAGCACGTCCGGGGACAGGCGCCGGTACAGCCGCGGCAGCAGCGGCAGGCCGGCGACGACGCCGTCGCGGCGGGCGACGATCCAGCCCTCGGCGTGCAGGCCAGGCGCGACGGCGACGGCGGTCGTCGCGTCGCCCGCGCCCACGTCCTCGGCCAGGCTCGCGTCCAGCAGCGCCTCGAGCCAGGCGCCGCTGGGAAAACCGTAGTCGACGCAACGGTCCGGCATGCTCCTCCTAACCCGTCCTGAGCTGCGGCAGGCCCCACTGGGCGCGCAGGTCCTCGAGCCGGTCGCGCAGCTCGGCGGCCAGCTCGAAGTCCAGCGCGGCGGCGGAGGCTTCCATCTCGGCCTCCAGCATCTCGACGATCTCGCGCGGGGTCTGGGCCAGGCCGGCGGCCAGCGCGCCGGGCGTGGGGACGGCCGCGTCCCGCACGCGCGAGGCGCCGCCGCGCGTCTCGTCGCCCGCCGCGAGCGTGGCCTGCAGGATCTCCTCGCGCGTCTTGAGGATCGTGCGCGGCGTGATGCCGTGCTCCGTGTTGTAGGCGATCTGCTTGGCGCGGCGGCGCTCCATCTCCCCGATCGCCCGCCGCATGGAGTCGGTCATGCGGTCGGCGTACATCACGACGCGCCCCTCGGCGTTGCGCGCGGCGCGGCCGGCGGTCTGGATCAGCGAGCGCTCCGAGCGCAGGAACCCCTCGCGGTCCGCGTCCAGCACGGCCACCAGCGCCACCTCGGGCAGGTCCAGCCCCTCGCGCAGCAGGTTGACGCCCACCAGCACGTCGCACTCGCCGAGGCGCAGCCGGCGGATGATCTCGACGCGGTCCAGGGCCGCGATGTCGGCGTGCATGTAGGCGACGCGCAGGCCCAGGCGCTGCAGGTACTCGCTGAGGTCCTCGGCCATGCGCTTGGTCAGGGTGGTGACCAGGACGCGCCCGCCGGCCGCGACGACGGCGCGGGCCCGCCCGATCAGGTCGTCGACCTGGCCCGCCACCGGCACGAGGTCCACGGGCGGGTCGGTCAGTCCGGTGGGGCGGATGACCTGCTCGACGAACTCCCCGTCGCAGGCCGCCAGCTCGTAGTCGCCCGGTGTCGCGGAGACGAAGATGGTCCGCGGCATCAGCCCCTCCAGCTCCTCGAAGCGCAGGGGGCGGTTGTCCAGCGCGCTGGGCAGGCGGAAGCCGTGCTCGACGAGCGTCTCCTTGCGCGAGCGGTCGCCGCGCCACATGGCCGCCAGCTGCGAGACGGTCACGTGCGACTCGTCGATCACGAGCAGGAAGTCGTCGGGGAAGTAGTCGAACAGGCAGGCCGGGCGTTCGCCGGGCTTGCGGTCGTCGAAGTAGCGCGAGTAGTTCTCGACGCCGTTGCAGTAGCCGACCTGGCGGATCATCTCCATGTCGTAGCGGGTGCGCGAGGCGAGGCGCTGGGCCTCGACGGCGCGGCCCGCGGCGTCGTACTCGGCCAGCCGGGCCTCGAGGTCGCGGCCGATGTCGTCGAGGATCGCCTCGAGGCGGTCCTTCTCCACCACGAACTGCCGCGCCGGGTGCACCTGCGCCTCCGTCACGAGCAGGCGGGGGCGCCCGGTCAGGCCGTCGACGAAGCCCAGGCGCTCGATCGTCCCGCCGAAGAACTCCACGCGCAGCACGCGCTCGTCGAAGGCGGCGCGGACGTCGACGGTGTCGCCGCGCACGCGGAAGGTGCCGTAGCCGCCCTCGTCCCGGCGCTCGTAGTGGATCCCCACGAGCCGCTGCAGGAACTCGTCGCGCTCCAGGGGCTGCCCGGTCCGCAGCGGCAGGATGTTGCGGTGGAAGGTGTCGGGGTTGCCGAGGCCGTAGATGGCCGACACGCTCGCCACGACGATGACGTCCTTGCGCGTCAGCAGCGAGGACGTGGCGCGCAGGCGCAGGCGCTCGATCTCCTCGTTGATGCTGACGTCCTTCTCGATGTAGGTGCCGGTGGCCGGCACGAAGGCCTCCGGCTGGTAGTAGTCGTAGTAGGAGATGAAGTACTCGACGGCGTTGTCGGGGAAGAAACCCTTGAACTCGCCGTAGAGCTGGGCGGCGAGCGTCTTGTTGTGGCTGAAGACGAGGGCGGGCAGGCCGGTCTCGGCGATCACGTTGGCCAGCGTGAAGGTCTTCCCGCTGCCGGTCACCCCCAGCAGGGTCTGGCGCGCGCGGCCCTCGAGCAGGCCGGCGGTCAGCGCGCGGATCGCCGCCGGCTGGTCGCCGCGGGGCTCGAACGGGGCCTGCAGGCGGAAGGCGCTCACCACGGTTCCTAACGGTCCAGCAACGAGCGGTCCAGGACCCATTCGCGGCCGACGAGGCGCGTGGGGATGGGCACGGGCCGGCCGTTGAGGGTGACGGTGACGTCCTCGGCGGCGGAGAGCTTCAGCAGGAAATGGTCGCGCGCGCCCCAATACGAGACGTTGCGCCAGCCGAGCGGGTAGACGACGCCCGCGGTCACGCCCTCCGCCGGCAGGCCCGCCGGCCGGGAGGTCCACAGCACGTCGGGGGCGTTGCGCAGGCCGTCGGCGCCCACCGCGTACTCGACGCGGCCCCGCGTCACGACGCGCAGCACCAGGGGCCAGTGCGACCCGTCGGCGAAGACCAGGTTGCGGTCGCCCGCGGGCAGGGCGGCCAGGACGGCCAGTTCGTCGGCCGAAGGCGCGACCACGCGGGGCGGTGCGGCGGCCGGCGCCGAGGGCAGGGAATCCGACGACGCGACAGCGAAGCTGTCGGGCGGGATCGCCCCGGCGGCGTCGGTCCCGGCGCTGTCGGCCCAGGCGGAGTTCGCGACGGGGTTCGCGGCGGCGGAATCGGCGAGCGCGGAATCGGCCGCGACGCGCGCCGTCAGCGGGCTCCAGGCCTCGCGCAGGGAATCGCCCAGCGCGTCCCGCCGCTGCCGTCCGGGATCGTCGTCCGTCCCGGCGACCGGTCCACCGCCGTCGCCGCGGGAGCCGTCGCCGCCGCCCGCGAGGTGCACGATCGCCAGCACGAGCAGCACCGCGGCCAGCACGGCCGCCGACAGCAGGGCGACGCGCCGCCAGGGGAAGGCGGCTGCGTGCCGAATCTCGGTTTCCTGGGTCCAGACCGGTCCGGTGACGGGGGGCGCCTCGTCCGCGGGCCGGCGGCTGTCGTGGGCGGCCAGGAGGACGTGCGGGTCCAGGTCCAGGGCCTCGGCGCACGTGCGCAGGAAGCTGCGCACGTAGAGCGGGCCCGAGAGCTGCTCGTGGTCGTCGGCCTCGAGCGCGCGGAGCTGGTTGACCGGGATGCGCGTGGCGGCCGCGAGGTCGGCCAGCGACAGCCCCGACGCCTCGCGGGCCGCGCGCACCAGGGCGCCCGGGGTCGTCGAGGCGGGACGGTCGTTCTCCACGGCGGGCTCCTCCGGTTTCAATCCCCCAACGCGTCGAGCCGGCGGCGCAGCGCCTCGGCGCGCGCCTCGCTCTCGGCGAGCATCTCCTGCTGGCGGGCCACCACTTCGGCGGGCGCCCGGGCGATGAAGCTCTCGTTCGTGAGCTTCCGGCGGTTAGCTTCGACGAAGGCGACCGCCTTGTCCAGTTCCTTGCCGAGCCGCGACCGTTCGCGGTCCAGGTCGACCAGCCCCTTCATGAGCAGGAAGACCTCGACCGCCCCGGCCACGCCCGCGCCCGCGGGGTGCGGGTCGGGCCCGCCCTCGACGACCTCGACGGTCTCGAGCTTCGCCAGCAAGGCGATCAGGCCGGCGTCCGACGCCAATTCGGCGCGGCGGGCGGGATCGGCCGCGCGCAGCACCGCGGTGCCGCGGCGCCCGGGCGGCACGTCCAGATCGGTGCGCAGCGAGCGGATCACGCCCACCGTCTCGACCACCTGCGCGAAGCGGGCCGCCGGCGCCGCCCAGGGCAGCCGCGCGGCGTCGCCGACCGGGAAGGACGAGACCATGAGCCGCCCGCGGGCCGGCGGCAGCCAGCTCCAGAGCTCCTCGGTGATGAAGGGCATCACCGGGTGCAGCAGCTTGTAGCTGGCGCCCAGCGCGACGACCGCGAGCGCCGCCGCCTCGCGCCGACGTTCCTCGTCCCGCAGGCGGGGCTTGACCGCCTCGAGGTACCAGTCGCACAGCTCGTGGCGGAAGAAGTTGTAGGCCGCGTACGCGGCGTCGTTCAGGCGCCGCTTCTCCAGGTTCCCGTCGACCTCGGCGGCGACGGCCGCCAGGCGGTTCATGATCCAGAGGTCCTCGAGCTCCAGATGCGAGGCGCGGAAGGCGAAGGCCGGCGGTGCGCCGAAGACCTGGCCCCACAGCGCGGCCGCGGCCGCGGCGGGGTCGGCGGCGAGGTCCGCCAGGACGCCCAGGTCGCAGGTAGCCGCTGCGCCCGCCGCGCTCCCGCCGCTCCCGGCGTCCAGCCCGGACTCGTCCCAGGCGCCCAGGACCAGCTTGGAGGCCTGGAAGACCTTGTTGCAGAAGTTCCGGCCGACCTCGAGCGTCTCCTCGCCGAAGAAGACGTCCTGGCCGGTCGGGGTCAACATGACCATCGACATGCGCAGCGCGTCGGCGCCGTACTTCTCCATCAGCTCGACCGGGTCGGGACTGTTGCCCAGCGACTTGCTCATCTTGCGGCCCTCGGCGTCGCGCACCAGGCCGTGGAAGAGCACCTCGCGGAACGGCGGCTCGCCCAGGAAGTGGTACGAGGCCATGATCATCCGCGCGACCCAGAAGAAGATGATGTCCGGGCCGGTCACCAGCACCGACGTCGGGTGGTACCGGCGCAGGTCCTGCGTGTCGCGCGGCCAGCCCAGCGGCGAGAAGGTCCACAGCCAGCTGGAGAACCAGGTGTCCAGGACGTCGGGGTCCTGCACCAGCGCGGCGAAGCCGCAGCCGGGGCAGGCGGCCGGCGCTTCGACCCGGCAGACCTCGAGGCCGCAGTCGGCGCAGTTCCAGACCGGGATGCGGTGCCCCCACCACAGCTGGCGCGAGATGCACCAGTCGCGGATGTTGCCCAGCCAGTTGTGGTAGACGCCCACCCAGCGCTCGGGCAGCAGGGTGATGGTGCCGTCGTCGACGGCCCGCACGGCCGCCGCCGCCAAGGGCTCCATGCGCAGGAACCACTGGCGCGACAGGTACGGTTCGATGATGTGGCCGCAGCGGTCGTGGTGGCCGACCTGGTGCACGTTCTTCGCCTCGCCGTCGTGCAGTCCCTGCTCCTGCAGGGCGGCCAGCACGGCCTGGCGCGCCGCGAACCGGTCCAACCCGGCGAACGCGCCGGCCGCCTCGTTCATCACGCCGCGCTCGTCCATGCAGACGACCTGCGGCAGGCCGTGGCGCCGTCCCACTTCGAAATCGTTGGGGTCGTGGGCCGGGGTGATCTTCACGAAGCCCGTGCCCTTCTCGGGGTCGGCGTGGTGGTCGCCGATGATCGGGATCTCGCGCCCGGTCAGGGGCAGCTTCACGCGCCGGCCGATCAGGTGCCGACGCTCGAGGTCGTCGGGGTGCACGGCCACGGCGGTGTCCCCGAACATCGTCTCGGGCCGGGTGGTGGCCACCGTGACGTGGCCCTCGCCGTCGGCCAAGGGGTAGCGCAGCCGCCACATCACGCCCTGGACCTCGCGGTGGTCCACCTCGTCGTCGCTGATCGCGGTCAGGCAGTGCGGGCACCAGTTCACGAGGTAGAGGTCGCGCACGATCAGGCCCTGCTCGCGCAGGGTCACGAAGGCGTGGGCGACGGCGTGCGAGCGCGCCTCGTCCATGGTGAAGGCCTCGCGCGGCCAGTCCAGCGAGCAGCCCAGGCGCCGCAGCTGGCTGGTGATGACGCCGTGGGTCTGGTGCTTCCAGGCCCAGGCCCGCTCCAGGAAGGCTTCGCGCCCCATGGCGTGCTTGTCGAGGCCCTCGGCACGCAGCATCTTCGAGACGACCTGCTCGGTGGCGATGCTGGCGTGGTCGGTGCCCGGGACCCACAGGGTCGGCCGGCCGCGCATGCGCATCCAGCGGATCAGCACGTCCTGGATGGCGTTGCTCAGGCAGTGCCCCATGTGCAGCACGCCGGTGACGTTCGGCGGCGGCAGCGTGATCACGAAGGGGTCGCCGGCGGCGTCGGCGGACGGCGCGAACAGGCCTTCCTGCTCCCAGGTCCGCGCCCACTTCTGCTCGATGCCCTCGGGGGCGTACTGCGCCAGCTGGCGGATGTCGTTCACGTCGTCTCCAGGCTGCGGACGGGAAGGCGCCGGTGGCCGCGGGGAACGGTCCCCGGGCCGGAACAGGGTAGTGTAGGCAGGGCCGCCGGAAGGGTCAACCGGTCAGGTGGCGGGTCGCGTGGCGAGCGGTCCCCGCCCGGGACTGGCCGCCGCCGCCGGGCCGTGCTAGACTGCCCGGCCCTCGCGGCCAGGACGGCCGCCGGACCCCCATCCGCAGCCATCGGAGCCGTCATGGAATGGATCGCCGACCCCCAGGCCTGGATCGCCCTGCTGACCCTGACCGTGCTGGAGATCGTGCTGGGGATCGACAACATCATCTTCATCTCGATCCTCTCCGGCAGGTTGCCGCCCGAGCAGCGGGCGCGCGGCCGCACCATCGGCCTGGCCGGCGCCATGCTGACGCGCATCCTGCTGCTGGCTTCGCTGGCCTGGGTCGCGCACCTGACGGTGGAACTCTTCACGGTCGCGGGGCACGCGATCACCGCGCGCGACCTCGTGCTGGTGGGCGGCGGCCTCTTCCTGCTGGCGAAGGCGACGTTCGAGATCCACCACAGCCTCGAGGGCGGCACCGAGCACGACGTGGGCCGCCGCCAGGTCTCCTTCGCCGCGGTGATCGCCCAGATCATGGTGCTCGACCTCGTGTTCTCGCTCGACTCGGTGATCACCGCCATCGGCATGGCCGAGCACCTGGCGGTGATGATCACGGCGGTGGTCGTCGCCGTGGCGGTCATGATGGCGGCCGCGGGGCCGATCTCCCGCTTCGTCGAGGGCCACCCCACCGTGAAGATGCTGGCCCTGAGCTTCCTGCTGCTGGTGGGCATGTCCCTGGTGGCCGAGGGCTTCGGGCAGCACCTGAACAAGGGCTACATCTATTTCGCCATGGGTTTCTCGGTCCTGGTCGAGATGCTGAACCTGCGCCTGCGCGGCCGCGAGACCGGACCGCCGGTGCAGCTGCACCGCTCGGAACCGTAGCCCGCCCGGGCGGCGAGCGAGTCCTTCCTCGGGGCGGCACCCTCTGCTATGCTGCGGGCGAGGTGCCGCCATGCCGCCCGCCGTGCCGAACCCGCCCCCGCCCCCGCGCCCGTTACGACCGGCGCGCCTGCTGGCGCTCTACCTCCTGGCGCCGCTGCTGCTGATCCTCGAAGTGCCCGTCGCCCTGCACGTGGCCAACCGCCCGGATGCCGGCCTGACCATCCACAACCTGACCATCCGGTCGGTGACCCCGGGCGGGCCGGCGGCGCGGGCGGGGCTGCTGCCCGGCGACCGCCTGCTGGCGCTGGACGATCGCGCCTTCGACACGCAGGTCGACTACCTCACGGCCCTGGCCGACCGCTACGACCTGGCGCCGCGCGCCTTCCGCGTGCGGCGCGGCGACGCGGTGTTCGTCGCGCGGGTGGAGCCCACGCTGCCGCCGCGCTCGCGGATCATCTGGAGCTACGGGCTGTCCCTGGCCGGACTGGCCTTCCTGCTGATGGGCTGGCTCATCCTCTCGCGGCGCACCGACATGGTGGCCCGCTACTTCTTCGCCCTGTGCGCCACCTTCGCCTTCTTCCTCATGGACGTGCCCGACTGGCCCAGCCCCTGGTACATGACGCTCAAGGAGATCTCCCGCGACCTCGCGGTGATGCTGCTGCCCGTGGTCTTCCTGCGCTTCGCGCTCTACTTCCCGGACCGCACGCACCTGAGCCCGCGCCTGCGCGCCCGTCACCGGCTGCTGCTGCTCCCGGCGATCCCCCTGTTCCTGCTGAGCCTCTACGCCGAGGCGGCTCGCCTCGACCCCGTCGAGTCGCGGACCGTGGCGGTGCTGCAGCAGGCCGCGGGACTGTACTTCCTGGCCTACATGACGGCCGGCGTGGGGGTGTTCGTCGGCAAGATGCTCAGCCGGGGCCGTCCGCTGCGGCACGCCAAGCTGCGCATCGCCTTCGGCGGGCTGGTCCTGGGCTTCGTGCCGTTCATCCTGGGCGCCGTCCTGCACAACCTCGCGGGTCCGGTGCGCCTGCCTTACCAGGAATGGTACGGCTTCTCGCTGGTGCTCGTGCCGGTGTGCTTCGGCCTGGCCATCCTGCGCTACGGGGCGCTGGACCTCGGTTACGTCGTGCGCCACGGCCTGGTCTACACCCTGCTGACGGTGCTGGTGGTGCTCGCTTACACGCTGCTGGTCGGCGTCCTGGGCGGCTACCTCGCGGCCCGCTTCCACGGCTCCGACCTGCCGGTCGTGCTGCTGACGGTCGTGGGGCTGACCCTCGTGCTCAACCCGTTGCGGCGGCGACTGCACGCGGGGCTCGAGCGGGCCTTCTACCCGTCGCGGCTGGCGACCCGCGAGGCCGTGCAGCGGCTGTCGCACGACCTGGCCGGCCTCAGCGGCGATCCCGAGGCGCCGCGCGCGATGCTGGATCGCCTCCACGACCTCTACCGCCCCGGCCACGTCGCGCTCTTCCTGGTCGAGGACGGCCGGCTGGTGCTCAGGGCGATCCACGCCGAGCCGGAACCGCCGACGACGTCGGTCACCTCCCTGCCCGCGACCTGCACGCTGGGCCGGATCGCCCTGGCGGCCCATCGCCCGCTCTACGCCGAGGAGCTCGAGGGGCTCGACACCGCCGACGCGACCGACGTCCCCACCTCGCGGCTGCTCGGGGAGCTGGACGTCGAGCTCGTGGTGCCGCTGATCAGCGGCCCCGAGCTGCGGGGCCTGCTGACCCTGGGACCGAAGACCGGCGGCGCCCTGTACACCCAGGCCGACGTCGCCAACCTCCACGGCCTCTCGATGCAGGCGGCCGCGCTGGTCGAGGTCGCCCGCCTGCACCAGGCCCGCCTCGAGCGCGAGCGGCTGGAGACGGAGCTGTCCGTGGCCCACCGCATCCAGGGCCACCTCGTGCCGCGCGAGCCGCTGCGCGCGCCCGGCCTGCACGTCATGGGGCGCATGGACAGCTGCCGCGAGGTCGGCGGCGACTACTTCGACTACTTCACGCTGGAGGACGGCAGCGTCGGCTTCGCCATCGCCGACGTGGCGGGCAAGGGCGTGCCGGCGGCGCTGGTGATGACCAGCCTGCGGGTCGCCTTCCGCAGCGCCGCGACCCGCGGCGCGGGCCCCGACCGCGTGATCGGCATCCTGAACGACGCCGTCTGCTCCCTGGGCGACGCCGGCCAGCTGGTGAGCTTCTTCTACGGCGTGGTCGACCCCGCCGCGCGCCGCCTGGAGTACTGCAACGCCGGCATGAACCCGCCGCAGCTCCACCGCGCCGGCCAGACCTACCGCGAGCGCCTGCGCAAGGGCGGGCTGCTGCTGGGGATCAACCCCGGACAGCGCTACGCCCGCGGCACGGTGGCCCTGGAGCCCGGCGACCTGCTGCTGCTCTACACCGACGGCTTCACCGAACAGACCGACCAGCCGGACGGCGTCTTCTACGGCGAAGGGCGCCTGGCGGACCTCGTGGCAGGGTACCAGGAACGCCCGCTCTCCGACCTGCTCGCCAGGATATTTGCCGATGTCGAGGCGTTCGGGGGCCGGGACCAGAGCGACGACCGCACCCTGATCTTGTTGCGGATCAACAGCATGGCATCAGCGACCGCCGGCGGGCACTCTTCTGGCTAAAGGGGAACCGGGCGCCGCCGACTGAGACGGTGTCCGCAGTTCACCTTCACCAGATCGGAGGGCAAGCATGGATCCCATCATGGTGTTCATCGGACTCTCGGTCGTCGACCTGTTGTGGTGGTTGAGGAAATGATCGAAGGACACGCGAAAAGTCCCTGACCCGCGGAAAGATCCAGGGTCAGGGACTTCGCATTTTCAGACTGTCCGCAGCGCGCCTCAGTCCTCGTCCGCCGGCAATCCCGGCCCCTCCATCCAGTCCTCCCGCACCAGCACCAGCACCGCCGAGTTCGGCACGATCAGGTACTGCATGCCCTCGAAGGTGATCTCGACGGCCGACTTGCGCACGAACAGCACGTAGTCGCCCTCCTGCGCCTGCAGCGGCAGGAACCTGGCCCGCGGCGGATGGCGGTCCCAGGTGTCGGGCTCCCCTTCCTCGTCCGACCAGTCGGGCACCGGGATGCCCGGCCCCACCGAGACGACCCAACCGCCCTGCGCCATGCGGGAGCTGAGGGCCGTGGCGGGCAGGTAGAGGCCGGTGTTGGTCTTCTCCTCGCCCTGCTCGGGCCGCACCAGCAGCCGGTCGCCGACGACGATGAGCTTCTTCTTCAGCGGCGACACGGCTCAGCCTTGCGTCCCGGGCACGGCGGCGCGCGCGGCCTGCACGGCGGCGACGTACTCCTCGTACGGGTGCACGCCGGTGAGCGTGGTGTGGACGCGTCCGTCCGGGCGCACGATCACCGTGGTGGGGATGCTGGAGAAGTTGCCGAAGGCCGACGCGGACTTCTCGTCCGCCATCGCCACCGGGAACGTGAAGCCGTTCTGTTTGATGAACGGCCGCACCACCGCCGGCCCTTTCTGGTCCACCGACAGCGCGAGGACCGTCACGCCCTGCGACATGTAGTTGTCGTGCAGCTTCTGCAGGTGCGGCATCGCGATGCGGCAGGGGCCGCACCAGGTGGCCCAGTAGTCCACCACGACGACCTGGCCGCGCAGTTCCGACAGGCGCAGGGTCTTGCCGTCGAGCGTGGTGACCGTGAAGTCGGGAACGCCGACCGCAGCGACGACGTCCTGCGTCGCATTCGCGGCGGGGGGCGTCGAGTTCGCGGACGGGGGGGTCTTGCCCTCGCCGCAACCGCCGGCGGTGGTCGCGAGGGCCAGGATCAGCAACGACGTCAACAGAAGCTTCATGGTGCGTTCCCTTCGGCGATCCGCGGTGGATCAGATCAGGTTGTCGATCTTGGCGGCCATCTTCTCCTTGGCGAGCACCCCGATCTGGGAGTCGCGCACCTGGCCGCCCTTGAGGTAGAGGACCGTCGGCACCGACATCACGCCGTACTTCATGGCGGCCTGCCGGGCCTCGTCGACGTCCACGTGGGCGATCTTCACCTTGCCCTCGTACTGCGCGGCGAGCTCCTCGACGATGGGCTTGAGCTGCTTGCAGGGGCCGCACCAGGTGGCGCTGAAGTCCACCACGACGGGCAGCGCGCTGTCGAGGACCTCCTGCTGGAAGTTGGCGTCGGTCACGTGGATCAGGTGGCTCATGGTTCCTCCCGGTCTGGCTGGGGGTCGGGGCGGGGCGCGCCTGCGGCGCGGCGCCGCACACGTTCGAGGACGACGGCGAGGTCGCGGGCGTTCACAAAGCCGGAGAAGCGTTCGAGCTCGCGCCCCTGCGGGTCGAAGAACAGGACCGTCGGCATGCCGACGACGCCGTAGCGGCGCGCCAGCTCGTCGTTGGCCGCGCTGCGCTCGGTGAGGTCCATCTTGACCGCGACGAAATCGGCGGCGAGCGCCAGGACCTCGGGCTGGTTGTAGGTCCGCTCGTCGAGCTCCAGGCAGGCCGCGCACCAGGCGGCCCAGAAATCCATCATCACGGGCTTGCCCTGCTCCCGCGCGGCCGCGAAGGCCGCCCGGTCGTCGGACAGCCACGCCGGTTCCGCGCGCTCCTCGCCCGCCGCGGTCCGGTCGGGCGCGGCGCCGCCGGCCGGCAGCAGCCCGGGCGCGAGACCGCGCAGCCCGCCGAGGATCGCCAAGGTCGCGCCCAGCAGCCACAGGAAGCGCAGGCCGCCGAGATTCAGGCCGGCCCGCGCCCCCGCGCCCTCGGGCAGCGCGCGCCAGGCACCCCAGGCGCTCACGCACAGCAGCAGCGCCAGCCCGAAGACCGCCGCCAGCAGCCAGGCCGGCGCGTACAGGCGCAGGAACCAGAGGGACAGGGCGAAGAGCACGATCGCGAAGACGTGCTTGACCGTCTGCATCCAACCGCCGGCGCCGGGCAGGGCCGTCAGCAGGCCGCTGAAGGTGCCCAGGGCCACGAACAGCACGCCCAGGCCCAGGGCGAACACGAACAGCAGCCAGAAGCCCAGCACGAGGTTGCCCGTGGTGGCGACCCAGGTCAGCAACACGATCAGCACCGGGCCGACGCAGGGCGCGGCGATCAGGCCCATCGCCGCCCCCATCAGCAGCGGACCGAGGAAGCCGGTGCGCCCGCCGCCCACGCGGCTGGTCACCGAGCTCGGCAGTTGCAGGTCGAAAAGACCCGCCATGCTCAGGGCCATCGCCCCGATGATCGCCGCGACGATGGCGGCGAACACGGGGGTCTGGGTCGCCTGGCCGAAGGCGCCGCCCGTCGCGGCCGCCGCCACCCCGAGCGTGGAGTAGACCAGGGCGATGCCCAGGACGTACCAGAGGGACAGCACGAAACCCTTGAGCGGGCGGCCGCGGGCGTTGCCCCCGATGTAGCTGATCGTGATCGGGATCATGGGGTAGACGCAAGGCGTGAAGCTCGCCAGCACCCCGCCCAGGAAGACCATCAGGAACGCCAGCCAGCTGCCGCGCTCCAGCGCGTGCTGGAGGCGGGCCTGCAGGCCGCCGCCGTTCGTCGCGGCGGCGGCGGCGGGCATGTCGACGGAGGAAGCGGCGGCGGTGGCAGCGGTGGCGGCCGGCGCCAGTTCCAGATCCAGCTCCGCGACGGCCTCGCCCGGCTGGTAGCAGACCGCGGCGTCGCCTTCGCGGCAGAGCTGGTACTCGGCCCGCAGCGAGACGCGCACCGGCCCGGCGCGGTCCGGCCACGTCACCGGCACCAGGGCCATGACCTCGCCGCGGTAGTAGGGGATCTCGGCCGCCACGGGCTTCGGGAAGACCGCCGGCCCGAACGCGGCGGCGGGCTCGCTCGTGAAGACCATGCCCTGGAACGTCGCCGTCAGGTGCGTGCCCGCCGGCACGTGGTAGACCACGCCCAGGCGCGACGCGCCGCCGGCGGCGTGGTCGCCGCCGAGGGCCTTCAGGGTCACGGTCAGCTGCGGCGGCGGCTCGGCGGCGGCCGGGAACGCCAGCGCGCACGCGCACGCCAGGACCAGCCACGCCCGCATCGCGGCGGCGGCCGGCCGCCCCTTCGATTCGCGAGTTTTCACTGGAGGTGCTTCTCCCTGCGGACGTCCACGTCGTAGATCTTCATGACGGCGCCGTCGCTCTCGGTCAGCACCTCGAGGATGCCGTCGCCGTCGATGTCGAGCAGCTCCATCCGTGAGCCGAACACCTCGTCGCCCCACTTCAGGTCGCCGCTGCGCGAATTCAGGACCTGGCCGGTGTTCAACACGATCTCCGGCAGTTTGTCCCCGTCGACATCGCCGACCGCCACGCGGTTCGCCTCGTACTCGTTCAGGCTGGTCCACTCGCGGTTGAAGTTGACGCCGTCGATGTAGTAGAGGTGCCGGTTCGCGTTGACGACCAGCTCGAGCGCGGGGTCGTCGTCGACGTCGCCCACGCAGAGGCCGTGCAGCACCTGGAAGTCGTTCTGGAGGGTCTCGTAGCGCAGGCGGCCGTCGTCCGCGGACCAGACGTAGAAGATGGCCGCGCTCGTCCAGGCGATCACCTCGTCCGTGCCGTCGCCGTCGAGGTCGGCCGAGAGCACCTCCTGCACGGAGCCCGTCAGCTGCTTGCTGGTCCACAGCGCCCGGGCACCTTCGCCCGTGACGTGGACGAGCCGGACCAGGCCGAAGCGGTCGCCGATGGCCAGCACCGGCCCGTCGGCGTCCTCCAGGGACTCGACCGTGGCGACGTGGTCCAGGCGCTCGGCGGCGCGCATGGCCCGCACGTAATCCTGGTAGCCGAGGGACCGGGGGCCGCCGGCGAGCAGGCCGAACTCCTGCTGGGCGACGGCCGCGCCGGCGAGGAACAGGATCCCGAACGCCAGCACGGCCGGCCGGATCGCGGCCACGCCGCGCGCGAACTTGGAAGCGGTCTTCATGAGCGGCCTCGCAGATCTCCTGATGATGCCGGCCGCCGGCGGCGGTGGCGCGCGCAGCGACCGGGTCCGGCAGGGCGCCGGCTGACGCATTCAGGGGGTGGCGATATCCGGCGCTCAAGATAACCGTTGCCCGGCGCGGCGTCCACAGCCGGATCGGCCGGCCGTCGGCCGGTCGCGGCGCGGCCGCGGCCGCCGGTCACCAGGGAACGGGGAAACCGGCCTGCAGGTGGCAGGACCAGCCGGAGTAGTCGAAGCCCAGGTCGACGAAACGGCGCCAGCGCACCAGCGCCACGACGAGCGTGCGCGGCGACGGCCGCAATTCCCAGCCGGCTTCCAGCACGCCCGAATAGTTGCGCAGCTCGCCGGCGGCGGTCGCCGTCGCGGCGGAGTCAGCCGCGGCCACGCCGGGGTAGCTGATCTGGGCGATGTCGAGGCCCAGCCCGACGAAGGCCGCACGCGCCGGGGCTTCCCGCCGCACGTCGCCGAGGTAGCGGCGCGCGACGAGCCCGGCGGCGACGAGGTCGCGCCCTCTCGCCACGCTGCGGTACTCGCCGTGCAGGACCAGCCCGAGGTTGAAGTCGTAGAGGGGCGGGAAGATCTCGGCACCGGCCGCCGGGCTCAGCACCAGCCCGCCGGAAACGCCGGGGCGGAAGCCGCCCTCGCCGCGCGTGTCCCCCAGGCTCGGGCCGAGCGTGAGGAAGGGCGGCGGCGCCGCATCGGGACGGTCGAGGGACGAACGCAGGACGCCGCCGGCGCGCGCGGACACCGCGCAGGCCAGCAACACGCCGGTCGCCACCAGGCAGGTCGCGGCGAGGCCCGGCAGCCGCCGTTTCAGCCGTCTCGACTTCATCGCACCTCCGTTGGCGTCGCCATGCCCTGCGCTCGACGCCGCCATCAGTGCAAGGACGGTGCCAGGCCTCAAATCATCCAACGTGTTGCCGGGAACGGGGATGCACGTTATGATCCCGGCGGCGCCGGCCGCATCGCGACCGCCGTGATCGCCCACTGGCCACCGGAGGACGCATGGCCCCCGACTCGCCCGCCACGGCCTACACCACGCTCGCCGGCGTCGGCGAAGCCGAGATCCGGGTCGAGCGCTCGCGCTTCCTGGCGACGGCCCGGCCCGTCGCGGACGCGGTCGCCATGAAGGAACTCGTGGCCGGGATCGCCCGCACCCACCACGACGCCCGCCACGTCTGCTGGGCCTGCCGCCTGGGACACGGCGAGCAGCCGGTGCAGTTGCGCAGCGATGCCGGGGAACCGGCGGGCACCGCCGGCGAGCCCATCCTCGGCGTGCTGCGCCACGCCGGGATCACCGACGCCGCGATCGTGGTCGTGCGCTGGTTCGGCGGCGTGAAGCTGGGCACCGGCGGCCTCGGCCGCGCCTACCGGGAGGCGGCGGAGGCGGCCCTCGCCGCCGCGCCGCGGCTGGTGGTGCCGCTGGGCGTCCGCCTGCGCCTGGACTTCCCCTACGACCTGGTCGGCAGGATCGAGCACCTGCTCGGGCACTGCGGCGGCCGCCGCGACGACGCCGAGTTCGGCGCCGGCGTGGCCTGGACCGTCTGGGTGCCCGCGGCGCGCGGCGAAGAATTCATGCACGAACTCGCGACGCTCGGGCAGGGGCGGGTCCGCAGCGAACAGGTGAGTGGCTGACAAGGATGCGCATGGCTGAACCGAGAACCGGCCGCGCCTTGGGGGGCACGGCCGGATCTTTTTCGAAGCTGCTGCACTCGTCTCGCTTGCCTGACCCGTCAAGCCGTCATGTCGCGCATGTCCTGGTAATCGTGCATGTAACGGAAGGTCTTCGAATTGCGGATCTTCTCGAAGGCCTCCTCCTTGATCTGGCGGATGCGCTCGCGGGTCAGGCCCATGATCTGGCCGATCTCCTCGAGCGTCATCTCCTTGTCGGCGCCCAGGCCGTAGTACATGCGCAGCACGCGGGCCTCGCGCGGCTTGAGGTCGCACAGCATGCGCTCGATGGACTCCATGAGGTCCTCCTCGAGGACCCGCGAGTCGGGCGTCTTGCTGCGCGTGTCCTCGAGGAAGTCGAGGTAGGTCGAGTCCTCGTCGTTGCCCACGTAGTCGTCGAGGAAGAAGTTGTCCTGCATCAGCGGCAGGGTGTCCTTGACCTCGTCGAGCGACAGGCCGAGGCGGGCCGCGATCTCCTCGGGCAGCGGCTTGCGGCGCAGGTCCTGCTGCAGCTCGCTGCTGACGCGCTTGATCTGGTTCAGCACGCGGGCGCGGTTCAGCGGCATGCGCACGATCTTCGAGTGGTTGGCCAGCGCGGCCAGGATCGACTGCCGGATCCACCACACCGCGTAGGAGATGAACTTGTAGCCGCGCGTCTCGTCGAAGCGCTGGGCGGCCTTGAGCAGGCCCAGGTTGCCCTCGTTGATCAGGTCCTCCAGGGGCACGCCGTAGTGGGCGTACTCCTTGGCGATCGACACCACGAAGCGCAGGTTCGAGTTGACCAGCTTGTGCAGGGCGACGCCGTCGTTGCCGCGGATGCCGCGCGCCAGCTCGCACTCCTCTTCCCGGCTCAGCAGCGGGAAGGCCTTCACTTCCTGGAAATACAGGTCCAGGTTGCTCATCAACCGGGCGCTCTCGCGCTTCACGCGGGCGGCGGGTCGACGGTCCCTGGGGGTCTTGCCGGTCTTCACTGCCATGACTGACGTCCTTCTCTCCGTATCCGTGGGGTCGCGATTTTAGTGTTTGACAATACAAGTCCCGTACCATGTACGGGCGGTGAACAACCGATTCTCTCCTGATCCCTAAGCGCTATGAACCGCTAGGAGATACGAGATGCGTGGTCCGACCGGGCCCGGGACGGCGAATCCGCCGAACAGGGGTTTTCGACAATCTGTCAGCGAACGGCTGTTTACGAGGGACAGGCTGTCAGCGGGACGGGGGGCTTGGCCCCCCGTCCGCCACCCATCACCGACACCCGGCGAGGCGCCTCACCACGTCACCAGGACGCGGTAGGTCAACGCCGTTTCGCCGTCGGCGGGCACCGGCACGTCGAAGCGGAACGTGTCGGCGTCGACCTTCGCGTGGGCGTGGCTCTCCTCGAGGATGGACCACTCGCCGCCCGCGGACTCGGTGACCTCGACGGTCACCGACGCGGCCGTGTGGTTCTTCAGCACGATCCGGTAGGCGTACTCGCGGGAGCGGTCGCCGCGCGCGCGCTCGTCGGTCTGCGTCCGCTCGGCGCCGATGTCGAAGGCGTAGCCCGTCAGCAGCTCGACCGTCTCGTCCTTCGGCGTGTGCCCGATGCGGTCCTCGCCCAGCAGCTGGCGGGCGCCGGAGGCCGAGCGGCCGTAGACGCGCACGACGCCGGCCGGCAGGGGCAGGCCGAGCCCGTCCCGCTCGCGGTTCTCCAGGACGTGCCAGACCGCCACGCGGTCGGACCGGGAAGCGCCGCCGTGGCGCAGCGCTGGCGCGCCTCCGAGCCGGTAGTGCCGGCTCACCTTGACGTCGGGCGCCGTGAACAGCGAGAGCTGCTTGACGCTCTGCTCCTTGAGCGTCGTGCGCTCGCCGTAGGTGTAGAGGTGGTAGTCCGAGACGGTCTCCTCGACCATGCCGGCGTCCATCGCCATCGCCATCTCCGCGGCCTTGTACATGACCGGGCGCGACGGAGGCGGCGCCTGGTGCACGTCGCCGGCCAGGAACATCAGCTGCGCGTCGCGGTAGGTGGCGCCGCTGCGGTTGTCCACCGAAACCCACGCCTGCAGGTCGCCGGACGTGCCGCTCTCGGCCAGTTGCAGGACGTAGTCGGCCGACCACGACACGCCGCGCGTCAGGTACGACACGTCGAGGTCGCGGCGGCCGGCGCCTTCGGCCCGGACCTGCCAGACCAGCGTCGGCAGCGCGCGCAGGTCGCCGGGCAGCTCGGGCAGGGCCAGGCGTCCCGGCACCTCGAAGACGACCTGACCATCGACGCGGTAGACCGGCCCCTGCGCCATCCCCAGCAGCGTGCCGATGCGGCGCGAGCCGTCCTCCTGCAGCCAGGTCACCTCGCGCCCGACGTACTTCTCGAGGATCTTCTCGCGCGACATCAGGTCGAACTCGTAGTTCTGCTCCAGCAGGCGCAGCCCCTTGCCCGCCGCCGTCTCGACGAGCAGCGAGCGCGGCTCGATCTGCGACGGCACGTCCTGGAACTCCAGGCGCGCGTCGCCGCCCGGCAGCTCGAGCCGCCGCACCTCGCGCACCAGGGCGAGGTTCTCGTTGTAGATCGTGAGCATGAGTTCGGCGCGGTCGTCCGCGCCGCTGAGCACGACCGGGACGTCCGCCGCGACGACGGGCAGGGCCCCCGCCAGGACGATGACGGCCGCGGCGAGCCGGAGACAGCTGAACCCCGTGCATGTCCTCTTCATCGCATCCTCCCTTGACGTTCCGTTTCCGGCGCTCAAGTGCCCTGCCGTACGGCCGATGCTGCGACGACACGGCGCCGCCACGCGACGGCGCCGCCTGAACCCCTCGCCGCGGTCGCGGTTCCGACCCCGCGGCCGATCCCCGGCCACCGGAGGACGCCTTGCGTCACACCCTGCTGATCGTCGACGACGCGGACTTCATGCGCTTCGTGCTGGGCGATCTGGCCCGCGAGGCCGGGATCGCCATCATCGTCGAGGCGGGCAGCGCCGCCGAGGCGCTCGATCTGCAGGCTGCGCTGACGCCCCGCCTCGCGGTCGTGGACCTGTCGGTGGACGCCGTCGTCGGCGAAGGCCTGCTGGGCGCCCTGCTGGCGCGCGATCCCGACCTGGCCGTGGCCGCCGTCGTCTCGCCCGGCGACGCCGCCGGCGCCGCCCGCGCCCGCGCCCGCGGCGCCCGCGAAGTCCTGGAGAAGCCCTACGACCCGGACGCCGCGCTCGCAGCGTTGCAGCGTCTGTCCGCCGTGCCGGCAGGCGTCTGACCGGCCTACTTGCCGAGCAGCAGGTACATCGCCGCGCCCAGGGGCAGGCAGTAGAACGAGAACTTCCAGAAATGCCGCTGCACGACCAGCAACGCGGTCAGCCGGATCGCGACCATCCCGACCAGGAATGCCGCGACGGCCCCGGCCGTGAGCGCCACCGGCCCGGCCTGGCTGCGCAGCCCCCCATCGAGAAGATGCAGCACCAGGGCGCCGACGATCGCCGGCACCGCGAGCAGGAAGCTGAAGCGCGCAGCCTCGTCGCGCGGCAGCCCGAGCCAGAGCGAGGCGGCGATGGTCGAACCGGAACGGCTGATGCCCGGGATGATGGCCACCGCCTGGGCGCAGCCGATGAGCAGCGCCTTCGGCAGCGGCGGCGGTACGGGGTGCCAATCGCCCGGCACCCGACGCAGCTCGCTGCGGGCGGCGCGGGTCGACAGCAGGATCAGGCCGGTGAACATCAGGGCGACGGCCGTGGCCCGCGGGTCGGAGAACAGGGCCTCCACCCGGTCCTTCAGCAGCAGCCCCACCGCGACCGCAGGCAGGGTGCCGACGACGAGCGCCACGACGTACTGCACCGCGGCGGCGTCGAAGGTCAGCAGGCGCCTGATTTCCCGCCAGTAGACCGCCAGGACCGCGACGAGCGTGCCGACGTGGAGGATCACGTCCAGCGCGACGTCGCCCTCGAAGGCGTGCAGGAAGTGCTGGGCCAGGACCAGGTGACCGGAACTGCTCACCGGCAGGAACTCGGTGAGTCCCTGCACGACGGCCAGCAGGATCACATGCAGGAATTCCACGGGGCACCTCGAATCTGCATTCCCGGCAACGGCGCACCTGGCGTCAGCGTTCCTGGCGAGCCAGGCGGTAATGCTTGCGGGCCTCCTGGCGCATCAGGAGGGCGTCGTAGGTCAGGGCCAGCTGGTAGTGTAAGCGCCCGTCGTCCGGGAACGCATCCAGTGCCCGCAGCAACGAAGCCAGGGACTCCTCGTGCTTCTCCAGCTTGCGCAGGCAGGTGCCGAGGTGGAAGTGGGCGCGGACCAGCCGGTTGTCCAACTCCAGGGTCTTGCGGAAGCGGTCGGCCGCCTCGCGGTACAACCCCTTCTTCTGTAGTACGATTCCTGTAACATATTGCGCATTTGATGATTGCGGCGACAACTTGACGCTTTGCTCAAAGTATGACAGGGCCTCGTCGTACGCATCGTCGCGGAAGTGCACCATGCCGAGGTTCAGGTAGCCCTCGGCGTCGGGACGGGCGCGGATGGCGGCCTCGAAGCAGCGCACGGCGTCCCGGGGACGGCCCTCCTCGGCGTAGAGCGCGCCGAGGTTGTGGTGCGCGTCGGCGTTGAGCGGATCGGCCGCGATCGCGCGCAGGTACATCTGCATGGCCTCGGCGCGCCGGCCCAACTCGTCGAGCACGGTGCCGAGGTTGGTCAGCGCGCGGCTGTCCTCCCCGCCCAGGTCGACGGCCTTGCGGAAGGCCTCGTGCGCCCCGCCGAAATCCCCCTGCTTGCGTTGCACGCAGCCGAGGCGGTACCACCACTCGGCATGCCCTGGCGCACCGGCGAGCGCCTCCCGGTAGGCGGCCAGCGCCTCGTCGTAGACGCCCTGCTGCTCGGCCGAACGGCCGCGGGCGAACGCCTCGGCGGCGCGGACGTCGACCGCGGCGGGCTGCTTGATGTCCTGGTCCCGATTCGGCATGGGCGCAGACTAGGACCCGGCGAGATCCGGGTCAACGAATTGTTCGCCGGCGGGCGTCAAGAAACGGCTGCGGCTGCCGATGAATCGGTCACGCCCGGCCTCCGCCGGCCCGACGCCATCCCCCATCCGGAGCGTGCGATGACCGTGACCAACACCGACCGCATCCTCAAGGACATGTTCGCGCGACTGCTGCACCAGGAACTGGACCACGAGCATGTCGAACGCCTCGTGCCCGTCGTCGACGGCGTCCTGGAGCGCCTGCAGGGGACGTACGACCCCGACACCGTCCAGGGCCAGAACATGCTGCGCGCGCTGCTCTGCTCCATGGTCGCCCACGGCTGGGGACTCGGCATGCACCCGCACAACAACCCCACGCAGGACCTCGACGGGCGCCCCCTGGAGGTCAGCGTCTGCAAGGACATCCTGCTGCCGATGGAGGACCTGAAATCCCTGCGCTACATCAAGAAGGACGCTGATGGGCGTGTGAAGAAGGCGTTGTTCGAGCCGGATCAGAATCAGCGGATCCGGCAGCACATCGACGCGATCCTCTCCGATGTGAGCGAACACTGGGATAAATAGGGGCTCCGCATGACGCCGTGACAGGGGACGCGCGCCGGGCACTTCGTGTGCCCGGCGCGCTTGGCCTTCGGCCCCCTGCGCCCTCCTGGCGCAGGGGGCCTGCGGACACCCCAGTCACGGCGTCATGCGGAGCCCTGGCACAGGGGAGTGCGGGGATGGGCGGGGGCTTTCCTTCAGGGAGCTGCGGGGACGACGGGGGCGCCGGCGCCGAGGAGCGTGTCGAGCGCCTCGCGGAACACCGGCGCCAAGCGGACGGGATCATCGCCGGCGAGTTCCAGCAGCAGCCGCCAGGCCTCGGCGATCTCCGGGATGAACTCCTCGAGCACGCGTCCCTGCGCCAGCGCCTCACGCCGGCGTTCGGGCTGATAGACGACGATGTCGGAGACCAGGGCGCGGGCCAGCCGCTCGGACCAGGCGGCCGCCAGCGCGTCGCCCGCCGGCGCCGCCGGCCGGCGCGGCTCCGGTTCGAGGCGGAACCCGCGCCCGCACGCCGGACAGACCAGGCGCAACGGGCGCCGCGGCGCCTGGCTCGCCGGCACGGCGTAGTCGGTTCGGCAGCTGGGGCAGGTGACGCGCAAGGGTACCTCCGGGGACGACGGACCCCCCGGTTCATCGGCAGCAGCAGGTCGGGCTTGACTGCCTGTAGCGATCAGCCGGCCGCGGTCAAGGCGAGGTAGCGGCCGAAGCCGGCGGCCAGCGCCCCCCGCAGGGGCGCGAGGCCGGGGCCCGCGAGGCGGGGGTCGGCGGCCAGCAGGCTCGCGGCGTCCCCGGCGGCCATGGCGACCACGGCCTGGTCACGCAGGGGGTTGGCCAGCAGGAAGACCGGCGCCCCGTGCTGGCGCACGCCGAGCACATCGCCGGGACCGCGGCGACGCAGGTCCTCTTCGGCCAGGCGGAAGCCGTCCAGCGTGGCGCAGAAGACCTGCAGCCTCTCGGCGGCGTCGGGGGGCAGCCAGCGGTCGAGCACGAGGTCGCAGCGCGAGGCCAGGTCCGAGCGGCCGATACGGCCGCGCAGCTGGTGCAGTTGGGCCAGCCCGAAGCGCTCCGGATGGTGGATCACCATCGCGGTGGCGGCGGGGACGTCGATCCCCACCTCGACCACCGAGGTGGCGACGAGCACTTCCAGTTCCCCGGACACGAAGGCGGCCATGACGGACTGCTTGTCGCGCGGCTTCAGCCGACCGTGCAGCAGACCGACGCGGTGGTCGCGGAAGGGGCCGGTGGCGAGCCGTTCGTACTCGGCTTCGGCCGAGCGCAAGTCCTGGCCGGCGGTCTCCTCGATCACGGGGTAGATGACGAAGGCCCGCTCCCCGGCGAGCAGACGCTCGCGGATCCCGGCGTAGCGGGCGTCCAGGTCGGCGGCGGCCACGGTCGCCGTCGCCACGGGACGGCGGCCCGCCGGCATCTCGTCCAGGACGGAGAGGTCGAGGTCGCCGTAGAGGGTCAGCGCCAGGCTGCGCGGGATCGGGGTCGCGCTCATCACCAGCACGTGCGGCGCGATCTCGTCGCCGGTGCGGCCGGCGCGCCCCCGCTGGCGCACGCCGAAGCGGTGCTGCTCGTCGACGATCGCCAGACCGAGGCGCGGCAGGTCCACGCCGTCCTGCACCAGGGCGTGCGTGCCGACGAGCAGGTCGATCTCCCCCGCCCCGGCGGCCCGCAGGATCTCGCGGCGCTCCTTCGCGGGGGTCGAACCGGTCAGCGTGGCCGTGCTCGCTCCCAGGGGTTCGCAGAGGCGCCGGCAGACCTCGCCGTGCTGCTGCGCCAGGACCTCGGTGGGCGCCATCAGCAAGGCCTGGTGGTGCTGCTCGATCACGAACAGCGCGCCGAGCACCGCGACCAGCGTCTTGCCGCTGCCCACGTCGCCCTGCAGCAGGCGATGCATGACGCGGCCGCTGCGCAGGTCGCGCAGGATCTCGGCGGCGACGCGGCGCTGGGCCCGCGTCAGCGCGAAGGGCAGCTGCGCGACCAGCCGTGCGGTCAGGTCGCCCGGCGGCCCCAGGCGCAGGCCGGGACGCTCCCCGAACTCCCGCCGCCGGCAGGCCAGGGCCAGCTGGATCAGGAAGATCTCCTCGTAGACCAACCGGGTGCGGGCGGCTTCCAGGTCCCGGTGATCGGCCGGGAAGTGGATGCCGCACAAGGCGTCGCGCAGGCCGGTCAGGTCGCGCCCGTCCCGCACGGCCGGCGGCAGGGTCTCCTCGATGCGGTCGCGCACGGCCGCCAGCGTCTCATGGACCAGCCGGCGCAGCCAGTGCTGGCCCACGCCCGTGGTCAGCGGGTAGATCGGCACCAGCCTGGCGGTGTGCAGGGCCGCCCCTTCGCCTTCGAGTAGTTCGTAATCCGGGTGAACCATCTGCATGCGATGATTGTAGATCTGTGCGCGACCGCCCAGGAGGATCTCGAGGCCGGGCCGCAGTTGGCGCAGCAGGTAGGGTTGGCCGAACCACTGGCAGAACAGCGTGCCGCCGCCGTCGGCGACGGTGACCGTCTGGACGGTCCGCCCCTGGCGCGACCGCCGCTCCCCGGAGGTGAGCACGCGGCCCAGGACCGTGGCTTCGGCGCCGGCCCGCAGGTCCCGGATCGGGGTGACGCGGCTGCGGTCCAGGTGCGTCCGCGGGTAGTGGCGCAGCAGATCGGCGACCGTGACGATCCCGAGGCGGGCGAGGGCCTGCGCCCGCACCGGACCCACGCCCTTCAGGAACTGGACCGGGCTGTCCCAGGCGATCGCCGTCGGCACGGGGGGCCTTTCGGGTGGGGGAAAATCCTTGCGGGGGCGCGCGGGCGATGTTAAATTCCCGGATCCGCGATTGCAAGTACCCCAGGAGGACGACCGCCATGAGCAGGAAATGCGAGATCTGCAGCAAGGGCCCGCAGTACGGCAACCGGGTCAGCCACGCCCACAACACGTCGCGCCATCGCTGGCTGCCCAACCTGCAGCGGATCAAGTTCGAGCAGAACGGCACGGTCCGCCGGGGCTACGTATGCACGCGCTGCATCAAGGCCGGCGCTGTGCGCAAGGTCGTCTGAATTAGCGAAGTCGTCTGATCCGCGGTCATCCCGCGACCGCCGCCCGCAGATTCAGCGGAGCCTCTTGAAGATATGGACCAGCCCTCCCGACGCGACGGGGGGGCTGATCTGTTGCGGGGCCAGCGCCGACACCGCCGCGCGCAGGGGTTGGGCCATCTGGCGCGGATCCAGCCAGCCGATGTCCCCACCGGTCGAAGCCGCGGCGCCGACGCTGTACGACGTCGCCAGGGCCGCGAAGTCCACGCCGGCCGCGATCTCCCCGCGGACCAGGGTCGCCGCCTCCTCGTTGGGCAACGCGATGTGCAGCAGCAGGACCTGCCCCGCGGCGAGCAGGGCGACCTCCCGCTGGCGGCGGGCCAGCACCTCGTCGCGCCACGTCCCGAGCTTCGCCGCGTTGCCGACCCCGTCGGCGAGCATGCCGGCGAGTTCGTTCAGCAGTCGGCCGTCGTCGCCGAGACGTTCCAGCAGTCGCGCCTTCAACAGCCGCGCTTCCACGACTCGCGGCCCCAGCTGGCAGGCGCGCGTCGTCTCGAGCAGGGCTTCGGCCAGCCGGCTGCGGCCTTCCAGGTGGAGTGCGAAGTTGAAATGCCCGATGGGGTCCTCGGGAGCGACGGCGACGTAGCGGCGGAATTCGGCGTCGGCCTCCTCCTGGCGACCCAGCAGTTCCAGGGTGTTGGCCAGGTGGAACCGCGAGGCCGCCTGGTCGGCGTCCCGCGCGAGGGCGGTCCTCAGCGCGGTTTCGGCCTGCTGGTAGCGCCGGGCGGCGAAATAGGCTTCGCCGAGCACGGCCCAGGAGGCGGCGCTGTCGTCGCGTCGGACCGTCTCGCGGCCGGTGGTCACGGCGTAGGCGGTGTCGCCGGCCATGATGCCCAGTTCGACGGCGCTGCGCAGGTCGGCGGCGGCGGGAGAACCGTAGGAGAGCGCGTCGGCCCAGTGGGCCAGCGCCTGGCGCCAAAGGGCCCGCTTCTGCGCGATCCGCGAAAGGGTCTTGTGGACGTTCGGCGAGCCGCCGGTCACGCGCACGAGCTGGGTGAACAGCCCGTAGGCCGGCTGTTCCTCGCCCTGCTCCAGCAGCAGGCGAGCCATGGCCTCCAGCAGGCCCGGGTGCTCCGCGCCGGCAGCCAGCCCCTGCTCCCACTGCGACCGCGCGGCCGCGAGGTCGCCGGAAGCGAGCAGGGCGCGACCGTACCAGTAGCGGGCGTCGGGCGAGTCGGGGTGGTTCGCGACGGCACGGGAACCCCAGGACAGCGCGTCTTGGAGGCGCCCGTCCTCCAGCGTCAGCACCGCGAGGGCGACCAGGACCGCCACGTCGGCGTCGGGATCCTGCGCGCAGTCGGCGAGGCCCGGTTCGGCGGCTCGTCGCTGGCCGGCCTGGTAGAGGGCGAGCGGTTCGGCGCAGTCCGCGGCGGTGCCGCCGCCCCCACCGCGCACCGGCGGCGCCGGTTGCGCGGCGGCGACGGCGGCGAGCAGCGACAGCGACAGTGACAGCGGGACGAGATGCTTCACGCGAGACTCCGATCGGCGACTGCGGCGGGATCACCCGTCGCGACGCCGGTTCAGCCGATCCAGCGTCGGATGGGATCGAGCCAGAAGGACGGATCGAGCCACGTCCAACGCAGGTCCTCGGGCGAGAGTTCCCGGCGGCGGCGCAGCAGGCCCATGGCCTGGGCGCTCCGTTCCTGTCGGTGCAGCAGCCCCAGGCGTTCCTGGAGCAGCGCATCGGAGATGGCGTCGGGCGTCGATCCCTCCCCCGTGTCGTCCAGGATCAGGTAGGCCCGCACCAGCAGGGCGGCCAGCGGTTCGGTCGCCTCGCCCTCTGCGACGAGTTCACGCAGCAGGGGCAGGGCCGCCAGCCATTCCCCGGACGACGCCAGGAAGCGCGCCCTCAGCAGGCGCCAGGCGGGCGCCTCGGCCAGAGCGGGCGGGAAATCCGCGGGCTCGGACGCGCCACCCTGAGCCAGTTTCAGGTGGAGCGCCAGGTAGGCGCGACGCGGGTCCCCGGGAGCCTGATCCAGGTGAGGCCACTGTTCCAGCAGCTTGCCGAGCCGGTCCCAGCGTTGCGACGCGAGCAGATGGCTGCCCAGGAAGTGGTGGTAGTCGGCGTCGAGGAACCACTTCTCACAGAGGTCCTCGAGCCGGCGGCGCGCCTCGTCCTGCTGACCGTCGAGTTCGTCGGCCGCCGCGAGCAGCAGTTCCGCCATGGGGAACGAGTCCGCGAGGTCGTGCCACGGGCGCAGGGCGCGTCGCGCCTCGTCGCGCCGACCGGTCAGCAGCGCCAGCGACGCGTTCAGGTAGGCGCAGAACAGCGCCTCCCCGGGGTGGCCGGCGATGGGGTCGGTCAGCTCGTCTTGGGCCAGGATCACCTCGCGCGCGTCCCGGAAGCGGTGCTGGTCGGCGAGGATCAGGGCCTTGAGGTGGGCGGCCGTGCGGTAGCGGGGGTTGAGGCGCAGGGCCTGGTCGACCTCGGCCAGCGCCTCGGTGTTGCGGCCGGTCTGGAACAGCGCCGCCGCCAGGCGCATGCGGTGGTCCGGGTAGGTGGGGTTCATCGCGCAGAGCTCGCTCATGCGGGCGATCCCCTCGTCCCAAGCGCCCGACCGGCAGGTCTCGACGGCCTCGCGGACCCGATCGCCGTCGCGGGAGCCGTCCGCGGCCTCGCGCAGCAGCGCGAGCAGGTTGTCGGGCAGGTTCGCCGCGCTGAAACGCCCCGCGCCCGCGAGGTGCCTGATCAGCGGGTGCTCGACGCGTCGGCCGCTGGCCAGCAGCTCGTTCAGGCTGGACGCCGCCCGCTCGGCGTCGTCCAGGCTGCCCAGGGCGGCGGCCTCGAGCAGCCTGCCCTCGACGTAGTCGGCGTTGTGGCTCAAGGCCAGGCGCGCCGCGTCCAGCGCCTCCTCCCAACGGGCCGTCGAGGCGAGCCCGACGCCGTGCCAGAAATGGAGGTCCGGGTAGGTCGGCCAACGGTCGGCGGCCTCGGCGAACAGGGGCACCGCGCCGGCGGGATCGCCTGTGCTCACCAACCGGCGGCCCAGCTGGGTCAGGCACTGGCGCAGATGGAAATCGGAGAGCGGGTCGGCCCGGCCATCCCGGAGGGCGTCGGCCGTGCGCAGCAGAGGCAGGGCCTCGTCGTAACGGCCCTGCTCGCAAAGCGAAACGCCGGAGTGGTGCGCGTCACCGCTCCGGCGTCCCCACCATTTGCCCCACAGCGGCATCTCAGTCCAGGTATTTGCGGGTGTACGCGGGCTCCGAGAGATCGCGCCGCGCCGCCTCTCCCATCGGCGCGGCGGTGCGGCGGCCCGACGGCGCCAGGCGGTCGGAAAGCTCCCGCACCTCGTGCAGCGGCACGACGTTGGAGTCGACGCGGGCGGCGCGGCCGGTCGCGGCCGGCGGCGGCGCCGACTGGTCCGCCTCCTCGTCGTCGAAACGCAGCGTCGCGTCGGCCGCGGGCCAGGCGGCCGCGGCCGGGGGCAGGACGACCGACGACGCGGCGGCACCGGCGGCTGCCGCCATGACGCGCAGGATCGGCGGCGCGGGCGCGGCCTCCTGCGGCATCCCCTCGTCCGTTCCGTCCGCGGGTTCCTCCACGAAGGACGGCGCGGCGAAGTCGGGTTCGAAGTCGACGAACGACAGGACCGGCGTCTCGTCGAGCCGCGCGGCGGCGAAGGACGGTTCGGCCGGCTCGTCCGCGACGATGGTCTCGTCGACGAGCGCGTCCCAGGCGGGCGGCGCGGGTTCTGCGGCCGCGGGCTCATCCGCGGCGGGTTCTGCCGCGACGGGCGTCGCGTCGGCCTCGGCCGCGACGGCGGTCGCGACGACGGCGGGCTTGGCCACGGGCTCGTAGACGCCGCCGCGGTCGAAGCCGGTGGCGATGACCGTGACCTGCAGCGTGTCGCCCAGTTCCGGCTCGATCCCGTAGCCGAAGATGATGTGGGCCTGGTCGCCGGCGGCCTCCTGCACCAGGCTCATCACGGCGTTGGTCTCCTTCAGGCTGACCTCGGCGCTGGTGAGGTTCACCAGCACGCCCTTCGCGCCGCGGATGTCGACGTCCTCGAGCAGCGGCGAGCTGATGGCCGCCCGCGCCGCGACCTCGGCGCGGTTCTCGCCGGCGGCCTTGCCGGTGCCCATCAGGGCGACGCCCATGCCCTGCATCACCGAGCGCACGTCGGCGAAGTCGAGGTTGACCATGTGGGGCTTCATGATGATGTCGTGGATCCCGCGCGTCGCCTCGTAGAGCACGGTGTCGGCGAAGCGGAAGGCTTCGGTCATCGACGTGTCCGGCGGCACGACCTCGAGCAGCCGCTCGTTGGGGATCACGATCAGGGTGTCCACCGACTCGCGCAGCTCGGCGAGGCCGGCTTCCGCCTGGCGCAGGCGGACGCGGCCCTCGAAGCGGAACGGCTTGGTGACCACGCCGACGGTCAGCGCGCCGAGCTCGCGCGCGATGCGGGCCACGACCGGCGCGGCGCCGGTGCCGGTGCCGCCGCCCATGCCGGCGGTGACGAAGACCATGTCGCTGCCCTCGAGCGCGTCGCGGACCAGGGTCTCGTCCTCGACGACGGCGTGGCGGCCGACGTCGGGGTCGCCGCCGGAACCGAGACCGCGCGTGGTCACGCAGCCGATCTGCAGCACCGTGTCGGCGCGCGAGGAGTGCAGTGCCTGCAGGTCGGTGTTCACCGCGATGAAGTCGACCCCGTCGAGACCGGAATCGATCATGCGGTTGATGGCGTTGCCGCCGGCGCCGCCGACGCCGGCGACGCGGATCCTGGCGAGTCTCTCGGTGGGTTCGACGAGTTCGAACATGACAGCCCCTCTCCTCCGTGATCGGGTGTGCCGTCGGTGGATCTCAACGGTATGCTGACTTATTTCTTAACACATCATGCTGGGGGTGTCCAACAGGTTTTTCCCCAGGGGTCGTGGTTTTTTGCCATCCCGCTCAACGGCGGCGGAACAGCCCCCCGAGCCAGCCCTTCGGCCTGTGGGGCGGTTCCCCGGGCCCGCCCTCCGCGCCGGCGTCCTGGCCGCCGCCAAGCGCCCAGAAGGCCAGGCCGACCGCGGTGGCCCACTGGCCCTCGGGCAGGGGCTTGCCTCCGGACAGTCCCAGAGGAGCCAGGCGGCGCTGCGCCGGCAGCGACAGCACCTCCTCGATCAGCTGCTCGGTGCCCGCGCAGCGCGAGCCGCCGCCGGTCACCACGACGCCGCGGTGCAGCAGGGACTGCTGGAAGTCCTGCCCCATGTCGCGCTTCACGAGCGAGACGATCTCCTCGAGGCGGGGCTCCAGGATCGCGGCGACCAGCCCCGGCGACTCGTCGGGCTCGCCCTCCTCGAAGAGCACCTCGGGATCGACGTCCTCGGCGAGGCTGCGCAGCGCCAGCCCGCGCTGCCGCTTGATGGTCTCGGCCTCGGCGGCGCTGACGCGCAGGCCGTGGGCCAGGTCGTTGGTCATGTGCACGCCGCCCCAGGGGACGGCGCCGCTGCCGGCGATCCGGCCGGAGCGGTGGATCACCCACTGCGTGTGCAGACCGCCGATGTCCAGCAGCAGCACGCCCTCCTGCCGCTCCTGCGGCGACAGCAGCGCCGAGGCCGTCGCCAGCGCGTCGATGTGCCAGCTCGCGGCGTGGTAGCCCGACTTCTCGATCGTGTGCTCGAGGTTGTGCTGGACGCTGCTGGAACCCGTGACGAGGTAGGCGTCCACCTCCAGCAGCGAGCCCGGCCGGTCGAGCGGGTCGACGACGCCCGGGATCCCGTCCACGGTGTAGGACACGGGGTTCGAGGCCAGGATGGCGTGGTCGAACGGGATGGCGATGCTGGTGGCCTTCTCCAGGACCGCCTCGACGTCGCGCGCGTCCACGGCGCGGCGGTTCGGCCCGATCTTGTGCTGACCGCGCGCCCACAGCGAGCGCAGGTGCGAGCCGGAGATGCCGTAGCAGAAGCCCGCGATGTCCACGTTCGCCGATGCTTCGGCGGCGCGCACCGCCTTGGCGATCGAGCGGCTGCCGGACCCGACGTCCACGAAATCCCCGTCGCGGAAGCCCGCCGCCTCGGCGCTGCCCGTGCCGAGCACCGTCAGCCCCCCCTCCGGCGACGGCGCAGCCACCAGGACGCGGAATTCCGTGCTGCCGAGGTCGCAGGCGACGATCAGCTGATCATGTTCCATGGTCGTCCTTCTCTCGCGACGGCTCCGTGGTGTCGGGCGGAGCCGGTTTTTCGACCGAGACCTGGCCCTGGAAGCGCAGGTCGACGATGCAGCTGTCCGGGATGCTGTCCCGGACGCCGAGATACCGCGTCAGGCGCGCGGCGAAGCCCTCGCGGCCGAGGATCAGGCGGCCGCCCTCTCCCGCCAGCACGAGCGACAGGCCTCGCTCGTCGCGCAGGACGAAATCGACCGGGTGCGCCGTCTCCAGCCCCGTGCCGCGCACGGCGTCCACGAGGTCGCGCAGCATGTCGGCGTCGCGCGGCGGCAGGCCGCGGCCGGCGTCGCCGACGCGGTCCACCAGCAGCGGCAGGTCCAGCGGCGGCAGCACGTCGGGCAACCGCAGCCGACGGCCGTTCTCGACCAGCACGTCGCGGTCGCCGCCGCCGGCCACCACGACCTGCGGCCGCCACTCCAGCAGGCGGACGTGCAGGGTCGAGGGCAGCAGGCGCGTGACCTCGGCGTCGCGCACCCACGGCAGCAGGCGCAGCGAGTCGGTGAACGCGGCGGTGTCGAAGCGCCACATGTTGCGGCCCAGCGCCCAGCGCAGGCGCCACTCCAGCTCGGCGCGGTCGGTGAACCGGTAGCGGTCCGTCTCGACGCGGGCCACCGCGAACTTCGAGGCCGTCAGCAGCCAGAGCGCGCCGCCGCCCACCACGACGGCGATCCCCAGCGCGAGCGCGCCGCGCGCGAGCAGCCGCCGCGGGTCGTGGCGGCGCGCGCGGCGGCGGGCCATGCCCGACGCGGCCCGCGGCGGCCGGCCGGGCGCGCTCACGTCGCGCCCCGGTGCGCCAGATGCCCGCAGATCGGCTCGACCAGGCGGCCGATGTCGCCGGCGCCCAGGGTCACGAGCAGGTCGCCCGGCGCGACCACGGCGTCGAGCCAGCGCCCGACGTCGTCGGTCCCGGCCAGCAGCGAGACCGCGTCGCGCCCCTTGCGCGCGAGCGCCGACGCGATCAGCCCGCTGTCGGCGCCGGGCAGCGGCTCCTCGCTCGCGGCGTACACCGGCAGCAGCCCCACGACGTCGGCCGCCGCCAGGGCGTCGGCGAACTCGCCGGCGAACCGCAGCGTGCGCGAATAGCGGTGGGGCTGGAACAGCACGACCACGCGGCGGCCCTCGTCGCGGGCGACGGCGAGGGTGGCGGCGATCTCGGTGGGGTGGTGCCCGTAGTCGTCCACCACGCGCACGCCGCCCGGCTCACCATGCTCCTGGTAGCGGCGGCCGACGCCGGCGAAACCGCCCAGGGCCCGGGCCGCCTGCGCGAAGGGGACGCCCAGCTCCATCCCCACGGCGACCGCCGCCAGCGCGTTGGTCAGGTTGTGCCGGCCGCGCAGGCGCAGTTCGAGGCGACCGAGTTCGCGGCCGCCCGCCAGCACCGTCGCGGCGCCGGGCAGGGACGGGTCGGGCACGCCGCGCACGTCGGCTTCCGCGCCGAGGCCGTAGGTGATGACCTTGCGCTCGAGGTGCGGGATCAGCGCGCGCACCTCGGGATCATCCTGGCAGAGCACGCAGGTCCCGTAGAAGGGGACGCGTGCCAGGAAGGCGCGGAAGGCGGCGCGCAGGTCGTCCATCTCCGGATAGAAGTCGACGTGCTCGTGGTCGATGTTGGTGACCACCGCCACCGTCGGCACCAGGTGCAGGAAGGTCCCGTCGCTCTCGTCGGCCTCGGCCACGAGGTAGTCGCCGGCGCCCAGGACCGCGTTCGCGCCCGTCGCCAGCGCGCGCCCGCCCACCAGCACGGTGGGGTCCAGCCCGCCCGCGGCCAGGACCTCGGCCACCAGCGAGGTCGTCGTCGTCTTGCCATGGGAGCCGGCCACGGCGATGCCGTACTTCAGGCGCATGAGCTCGGCGAGCATCTCCGCGCGCCGGATGACCGGGATGCCGAGCCGCCGCGCCTCGGTGACCTCGGGGTTGACGCGCGTGACCGCCGACGAGTACACCAGCACGTCGGCTCCCCGCACCTGCCCCTCGCGGTGACCGATCGCGATCGTGGCCCCGAGCCGCTCGAGGCGCTCGGTCGCCTCCGAGGCGCGCAGGTCGCTGCCGCTGACGCGGAAACCCAGGTTCAGCAGGATCTCGGCGATGCCGCTCATGCCGATGCCGCCGATGGCGACGAGGTGGACGTGTCGGGTGTTGCGGAACACGGCAGCTCCCTTACCGGCCGGTCGTGGTGCCGGCCCCGGCCGCGCCCGCGGGCAGCCGGCCCGCCAGGCGCATCAGGTCGGCAGCGATCTCCATCGCCGCGTCGGGTCGGGCGGCGGCCCGTGCGGCGGCCGCCATCGCGCGCAGCCGGGCGGGATCCCGCCGCAGGTCGTCCACGCACGCCGCCAGCGACTCCCCCGTGCAGAACTCGTCCAGCAGCAGCAGCGCCGCGCCCGCGTCCTCCCGCGACTTGGCGTTGCGCAGCTGGTGCTGGTCGGTGGCGTGCGGGTAGGGCACCAGGACCGACGCGCGGCCCGCGGCCGCCAGTTCGGCCAGGGTCATGGCGCCCGCGCGGCAGACCACCACGTCGGCCCAGCGCAGGGCCGCAGGCATGTCCTCGATGTAGGGAGTGACGCGCGTCGAACCGAGCCGACCGGCGCAGCCGCGGGTCACCGCCTCGTGCTCCTCGGGTCCGGTCTGCGCCCACAGCGACAGGTCGGCGCGCAGCGCCCAGGCTCCGCGCGCCGCGTCGATCACGGCGCGGTTGAGCGTGCGGGCGCCGCGGCTGCCGCCGAAGACCAGCACGTGGCACGCGGCCGCCCCTTCCGCGCGCGGCGGGCCGTCGACCACGCCGCCCCGGACCTCGGCGAAGGCGGCACGGACGGGGTTGCCCGTGTCGCGGCTGCGGCCGGCCGGGAAGTACGCGGCCGCCTCCGGGAAGCCGAGGTAGATCCGCCGCGCCCAGCGGCCCAGCAGCCGGTTGGTGCTGCCCGGGATGGCGTTCTGCTCCTGCAGGGCCAACGGCCGGCCCAGCAGGCGCGCCGCCAGGCCGACGGGCAGGCTGACGAAACCGCCGCTGCCCAGCACGACGTCGGGACGGAAGCGCCGCAGCGCGTCCAGGCTCTGCAGGGCGCCCACGACCAGGTTGGCGGCGAAACGCAGACGGGCGACGGGTCCGAGTCCGCGGTAGCCGGAAGCCGCGACGTGGCGCAGGTCCAGGCCGGCGGCGGGGACGAGGCGCGATTCCAGGCCCCGGCTGGTGCCGAGGTAGAGCAGCCGGGCCTGCGGTTCGAGCCGCCGCAGAGCTTCGGCCACGGCCAAGGCGGGGTAGATGTGCCCGCCGGTGCCGCCGCCCGCCAGGACGACCCTGACCGGTTTGGCCGTCTCGGCTCGGCGCGGATCGCGGCGCGGGTCCATGAATCTCCTCCGCGGGCCGGCCGGGCCGCCTCAGGGGCGTCCGATCACCCGCACCCTCCTGGCGCGCAGGGCGCGCCCCTGGCGGTCGATGCTCAGCAGGATGCCCACCGCCGCCAGGTTCGTGATCAGCGCGGAGCCGCCGTAGCTGATGAAGGGTAGCGGCAGCCCCATGACGGGCAACACCGCGGTGACCATGCCGATGTTGATGGCCGCGTACGCCAGCAGCATCGTGGTCAATCCGGCCGCGACCAGACAGCCGAATTCGTCGCCGGCGTTGCGTGCGATGTTATAACCGCGCCAGCCCAGCAGCACAAACAGAAAAAGCGTGATCAGGCCGCCCACCAGCCCCAGTTCCTCGCCCACCACCGAGAAGATGAAGTCCGTGTGCGAATCCGGCAGGAAGGCGAAACGCTGCTGGCTGGCCCCGATGCCCGTGCCGTGCCAGCCGCCCGCCCCCAGCCCCAGCAGCGACTGGTAGACCTGGTAGAGCTTCTCGTCCGCGCGGGGGTCGATCGTGCCGTCCTTGATCGCCAGCCACCAGAGCACCAGCCGGTGGTTGATCTTGGCGATCGTGAAGAAGCCCAGGGCCGACACCCCCACCGCGGCGGCGCCCAGCCAGACGAGGATCCGCGCCGGCAAGCCGCTGAGCGTCAGCAGGACCAGCGTCAGCAGGCCCATCATCGCGGCATTGCCGTAGTTCGGCTGCAGGGCCAGCGCGACCATCGAGACGGCCGGGACGGCCAGCGCCGTCCAGAAGCGGCGGTCGTCGCGGCGCAGGCGCTCGAAGCCGCCGGCGCACTGCTGCGCCAGGAACAGCACCAGCGCCACCTTCACGATCTCCACGGGCTGGACCGGCAGGAACGTCAGCCAGCGGCTGGAGCCGGCGCGCGCGTCGACGAGGCCGGTCTTGCGCAGCGCGACGGTGACCAGCACCAGTCCCAGGCCGAGACCCAGCAGCCCCCAGTTCACCCAGGGCCGCCGCAGCGTCTGGTAATCCAACCCGGCCAGGAACCACAGCGCGCCGAGGCCGAGGCCGAAGCGGATGATCTGGTGGACCAGGTAGTGGGTGCTGGACGACGAGGTGAACGAGCCGGCGTTGTAGACCATGGCCACGCCGAAGATCCCCAGCACGAGCACCGTGAGCATCAGCCAGCCGTCGAGCTGTTCGAACCAGGCCAGCAACTCGCGCACGCGGCGGTTCATGATCCCTCCCGGGAGCCCGCGGCGTCCGGCCGGCCGGCCAGCCAGGCGAGCGCCGCGGCCTGGAACGCCTCGCCGCGGTGGTGGTAGTCGCGGAACATGTCGAAGCTCGCGCACGCCGGGCTCAGCAGGACCGTGCCCCGCCCCGACGCCAGGCCGGCCGCCGTCGCCACGGCCTCGTCCATGCCGGAAGCCCGGACCAGCGGCACCGACCCGGCGAGCGCCGCCGCGATGCGGTCCGCCTCGGCGCCGATCAGCACCGCGGCGCGCACCGGCCCGAGCGCGCCGCGCAGGGGCGCGTAGTCTTCCCCCTTGCCGCTGCCGCCCAGGATCAGCACGACGTTGGCCGCGTAGCCGGCCAAGCCGCCGCACACCGCGTGCACGTTGGTCGCCTTGGAATCGTCGACGAAGACCAGGCCCTCCCCCCGGGCGACTTCCTGCTGGCGGTGCGGCAGCCCGCGGAAGCTCCGCAGGCCGTCCGCCAGGACATCGTCGTCCAGTCCGAAGGGTTCGAGGGCGGCGAGGGCGGCGCCGGCGTTGAGGACATTCGGTGCGCCGTGGAGGGGAAAGTCCTCAAGCGCCAGCACCGCCCGCGGCCCGCCGTCGCGCAGCCGCCACAATCGGCCGTCGCGCGCGAAGCACGCGGCGCCCGCCTCCGGGTCGCCGAACAGCAGGCGACGCGGCGCGGGCCAGTCCAGGGCCGGCAGGCAGCCGGTCCCGGTGACGAACAGACCCCCGGGGGGCAGCCGGTCCACGAGCCGCTTCTTGGCGGCGTAGTACGCGGCGAGCGACGGGTAGCGGTCCAGATGGTCGGGCGCGAGGTTCAGCACGACGGCGACCTCGGGTCGGAACCGCGAGACGGTCTCGAGCTGGAAGCTGCTGACCTCCACGACGGCCACCGCGCTGTCGGGCAGCGTGTCGGCGACCTGGCTCAGCGGGCGCCCCACGTTGCCCAGGGCCGGCGCCGTGTGGCCCGCGGCGCGCAGCAGGTGCGCCGCCAGCTCGGTGGTCGTCGTCTTGCCGTTGGTGCCGGTGATCGCCACCGTGCGCCCGGCGAAGAAGCGCGATGCGAGTTCCAGTTCGCCCAGGACCGGCACGCCGGGCGCCGCCGCGGCGGCCCGCTCGACGGTCACGCCGGGGCTGAGCACCACGCCGTCGAGACGCGGCAGCGCCGCCTCCCAGCCGGGGCCGGTGCGCACCTCGTCGAAGGCCGCCGCCGCCTCGTCCGCGAGACCGCGCTGCCGCCACTGCGCGGCGAGCGCCGTCCCGTCGGCGTCGTCGGCGCCCACGACGCGCGCGCCGTGGCGCCGCAGCAGGGCGCCGGCCGCGCAGCCGCTGCGCGCCAGACCGATCACCAGCCAGGTCCCGCCCCTCACGTTCACGCCGGTCCTCCTACTGCAGCTTGACGGTGCTCATGCTCAGCAGCAGCAGCAGGATGCCGATGATCCAGAAGCGGACCACGACCTGCGTCTCCGACCAGCCGAGCAGCTCGAAGTGGTGGTGCAGCGGGGCCATGCGGAAGATCCGCTTGCCGCCGCGCCAGCGGTACGACGCGACCTGCAGCATCACGCTCAGGGCCTCCATCACGAACATGCCGCCCATGATCACCAGCAGCAGCTCGCGCTTGACCAGGATCGCGACGGTGCCCAGGGCGCCGCCCAGGGCCAGGCTGCCCGTGTCGCCCATGAACACCCGCGCCGGGTGGGCGTTGAACCACAGGAAGCCGAGCGAGGCGCCGACGACGGCCCCGCAGTAGACGGCGAGCTCGCCGGCGCCCGGCAGGTAGACGATGTTCAGGTAGTCGGCGAAGATCACGTTGCCCGCAACGTAGGCCAGCGCCGCGAAGCCCAGGAAGGTGAAGGCGCTCAGCCCGATCGCCAGCCCGTCCAGGCCGTCGGTCAGGTTCACGGCGTTGCTGGTGCCCGCCACCACGACCACCACCAGCGGCAGGTAGAACCAGCCGAGGTCGATGAAGGTGTCCTTGAGCAGCGGCACGGCCAGCTGCGTGACCAGGGCGTCGTCGGCGGCCGCGCTCTTCAGCAGCGCGTACAGCACCAGGCTGAAGCCGATCTGCCCCGCCATCTTGACGCGGCCGATCATGCCCTTGGGGTGCTTGCGCACGACCTTGAGCCAGTCGTCGACGAAGCCGAGCGTCCCCATCCAGACCGTGGCCAGCAGGCAGAGCTGCACGTAGCGGTTGCCGAGGTCCGCCCACAGCAGGGTGGGCAGCACGATCGCCGCGATCACCAGCACGCCGCCCATCGTCGGGGTGCCCGCCTTGGCGGCGTGCCGCGCGGGCCCGTCGCTGCGGATCGTCTCGCCGATCTGCAGGGCCTGGAGCCGGCCGATCAGCCAGCCGCCGAACACGAAGCAGATCAGCAGGGCGGTGATCGTGGCGTAGGCGGCGCGGAACGTGATGTACTGGAAGACGTTCAGCGCCGACCAGTGTTCGCGCAGCGGGTAGAGCAGGAGGTAGAACATCAGCGTGTCTCCCTGTCGGGCGCGGCGCCGCCGAGGTGCGCCAGGAATGCGTCGAGCGCGCGCTCGACGGCGGCGGAACGGGAACCCTTGAACAGGATGCGGTCGCCGGGCCGCGCCGCGGCGGCCAGGGCCGCGGCCGCCGCGGCGGCGTCGGCGCTGACCACGGCGTCGCCGCCCGCCTCGCGGAAGCCGGCGGCCAGCGCGGCCGCCGGTTCGCCCACGACCCACAGCGCGTCGAGACCGGCGGCGCGCAGGCGACGCCCCGTGTCGAGGTGCAGCGCGGCCGCGTCGGCCCCGAGTTCGCCCATCGCGCCCAGCACGGCGAGGCGGCGGCCGCCGCCGGGCAGGTCCGCGAGCGCGACGGCGGCGCTGAACATGCTCGCGGGGTTGGCGTTGTAGCAGTCGTCGAGCAGCCACAGGCCGCCGGCCTCGATCAACCGGCTGCGGTGCGGCGAGGCGACGAACCCGGCCAGCGCGCGCGCGGCGTCCGGCGCGCGGCCGGTCAGGGCCCGCGCGGCCAGCCACGCGGCGACGAGGTTGGCCCCGTTGTGTTCGCCCGGCAGCGGCACCGCCAGGTCGCGGCCGTCGAGCGTCACGACGCCCCCGCCCCCCGCGGGGTCCGCCCGCCACGACCAGCGATGGTCCCCGGCGGCGCGCCCCCAGCTGATCACCGGGCAGGGGCTGCGCTCCCGCCAGGCGTCGAAGCCGGGACTGTCGGCGTTCAGGATCGCCGTCCCGTCCGGCGTCAGGTGGTCCAGCAACGCGCCCTTGGTGCGGACGATCTCGGCCAGCGATCCGAACCCCTCGAGATGCGCTCCGGACGCGTTGGTGATCACCCCGACCTGGGGGGTGGCCAGGGCCGCCAGCCGGTCGATGTCGCCGGCGCGGGAGGCGCCCATCTCCACGACTGCCACGTCGTGGTCGCGCCGCAGTCCGAGCAGGGTCAGCGGCAGGCCGAGATCGTTGTTCAGGTTGCCCGCGGTCGCGTGGACGCGGGCGACGTCGCCGGCCAGCGCCGCCAGCAGGTCCTTGGTGGTCGTCTTGCCGTTGGTGCCGGTGACGGCGGCGATCCGCGCCGGGCAGAGCGAGCGCCAGCGGCCGGCCAGCACGGCCAGCGCGGCCCCGGGATCGCGGCTGAGCAGCACCGTCGCGCCCTCGGGCGCCGGATCGGCGAAGAGCGGGTCGGGCGGCGCGCCGTCCCAGCGGCGGGTCAGCGCCGCCGCGACGCCGGCCCGCAGGGCATCCGGGACGTGGCGACGGCCGTCCGTCCGCTCGCCGGCCAGGCCCACGAAGAGCTGCCCCGCCGCCGCGAGGCGCGAATCGAGCGCCGCGCCGTGGAACGCCGCGACGGGCAGCCGGGCCGGGTCGATCACGAACGTCCAGGCGCCGTCGCTCACGACGCCGGCGCCGTCCCACAGGCCGGCCGCCGCCAGGTCGGCCCCCGCCCGCCGCAGGTCGTAGCCGCGCTCAGGCGTCACGAGCCACCTCCGCGATCCAGTCCCGCACCAGCCGGCGGTCGTCGAGGTCGAGCCGCCGGTCGCCGACCAGCTGGTAGTCCTCGTGCCCCTTGCCCGCGATCACGACCGTGTCGCCGTCGCCCGCCTCGGCCAGGGCGCCGCGGATCGCCGCGGCGCGGTCCGGTTCCAGGCGGCACGCGGTCGAGCGGCGGGAAGTCTCGGCCTGGAAGCCGGCGGCGATCTGGTCGCAGATGGAACCCGGTTCTTCGCTGCGCGGGTTGTCCGACGTGATCCAGGTCGCGTCGGCCAGGCGCGCGGCGACGGCGCCCATCAGGGGCCGCTTGCCGCGGTCGCGGTCGCCGCCGCAGCCGAAGACGGCCACGAGCCGGCGCGGCGCGAGCTCGCGGCAGGACTGCAGGACCGCGGCCAGGGCATCGGGCGTGTGCGCGTAGTCGACGACCGCCGTGGCGCCCGACGGCAGGTCGAAGCTCTCCAGGCGGCCGGGCACCTGCTCGGCCGCGGCGAGGGCGTCGAGGCAGTCCGCCGGCGGGAAGCCGAGGGCGAGGCCCGCGGCCAGGGCGGCGGTCAGGTTCTCGACGTTGAAGCGTCCGACCAGCCGACTCTCCAGGTCGAGCCGCTCGCCGCGCCAGTCCATCTGCAGGCGCGTCCCGCCGCGTCGCAGATCGGCCGCCTGCACCGAGAGGTCGGCCGACGCCCCCGGCCGGCGGCCCGCGGCGTAGCGCACGACGCGCAGGTCCCCGGTGTCCAGGCCGACGAACGCCGGTTCGTCCGCATTCAGCACGGCGACGCCGGTCGGCTTGCCGCGCCGGTCGCCCCGCAGCAGTTCGAGGATGCGCGTCTTGGCCCGCAGGTAATCGTCGAGGTCGGCGTGGTAGTCGAGGTGGTCGCGCGAGAGGTTGGTCATCACCGCGGCGTCCAGCGCGAGGTCGGCCGTACGGCCCTGGTCCAGGGCGTGGGACGAGACCTCCAGGGCCACGGCCCGCCGGCCGTGCGCGCGCATCTCGGCCAGCAGCCCGTAGAGGGTGGGACCGTCGGGGGTGGTCAACGGCGCCGGGACGCGGCGCGACCCGGTCTCGTAGAGGATGGTGCCCAGCAGGCCGCAGGGCCCCGCGCAGCGTTCGAGCAGCCGCCGCAGCAGGAAGGCCGTGGTGGTCTTGCCGTTGGTGCCGGTGATGCCGACCGCGCACAGCCCCGCGTCGGGCCGCCCGGCGATCTCGCGCGCCAACCGCGCGGGCCAGGGGCGCGTCCCGGCCGCACGAAGGACGGGCACGCCCGCCGGCGCCGGCGCGTCCGCCTCGATCAGGACGGCCGCGCAACCGGCGGCGGCGGCGGCGGCGAGGTGGGCGTGGCCGTCGGCCGCCGCGCCGCGCACGGCGACGAACAGCACACCGGGCGCGCAGCGGCGCGAATCGACCGCGACCGCGTCCACGGGGATGGGCGCGGCCGGGAGCGCCGCGTCGGGCGCGAGCTGCGGGAAGACCGCCAGGAGCCGGGCCAGCGTCACCATCGCTCCACCATCCTCACCGCGATCCCCTCGGCGCCGATGGGCAGACCGGGCGGCGGCGTCTGCTCGGCGACGTACCCGGTCCCCTCGCAACGCAGCGGCACGCCGAGGCGGGCCGCTTCGCGGCGCACGTCGCGGTTGGACCAGCCGAGCAGGTCGGGGCACAGCCGGGAGTCGGCGCCGGTCGCGATGCGCAGCGGGGCCAGGGTGATGGTGACGGTCTCGCCGGGCAGGCAACCCGTGCCCGCGCCGGGCACCTGGGCCACGACCACGCCCTCGCCCACGGCGCCGGCCAGGTGCAGGCCGGCCCCGGCGACGGCCTCGCGCGCCGCGGCGGCGGACAGGTAGAGCAGGTCCGGCACGGGCTGCGCGCCGCTGCGGTCGCGGCGGGGCAGCCGGACGTGCGCCGCGGTCTCGGCGCCCACGAGCCAGTCCGTGCTGCGGCCGATCTCCTGGACGATCCGGCCGAACAGCGGGGCCGCGCTCTGCGAAGCGTAGTGGTGGGCGTAGTCTGGTTCGTCCAGCATCGTCAGGATCACCAGGCGCGGCGCCGCGGCGGGCACCATCCCCAGGAACGTCGACATGTACTTGCCGGGCACGTAGCCCTCGCCCGGCAGGGCCTTCTGGGCCGTGCCGGTCTTGCCGCCGCACTCGATCCACTCCAGGCCGGCGGCCCGCCCGGTGCCGCGCCGCACCACCTCGCCCAGCGCGTCGCGCAGCAGGGCCGCCACCTCGGCCGACACCGCACGGTGCCGGGCCTCGGGCCGGGTGCGCTCGACGACCGACCCGTCCTTCTCGCGGATCTCGACGACCAGGCGCGGCGCCATCAGCATCCCGCCGTTGGCCACCGCGGCGGCCGCCATCGCCAGCTGGATGGGCGTGGCCAGCAGCTCCTGGCCGATGGCGACCGTCGACTGCGTGCGCCGCGACCACTTGTCCGGAGCCTGCAGCGAGCCGCGCGTGCGGCCGGGATAGAGCACCTCGTCGCGGACGCCGAAGCCCAGGTTGGTGAGGTCGTCGAAGTACTGTTCGCGGTCCAGCGCCAGCACGGTACGCGCGAAGTAGACGTTGCTCGAGTGGACGAACGCATTCAGGAACGACATGCGCCCGAAGTCGTGCCCCTCGGAGTTGTGGATCTTGTAGCGGTCGAACTGGATGTTGTCGCAGTCGTAGACGGCGGCGGTGTCGAGTTGGGAACGGTCGAGCAGCGAGGCCGCGGTGAAGATCTTGAAGACGGACCCCGGCTCGTACGCCCCCGTGAAGACGAAGTTGTCCCAGGCCGAGGGCCCCTTCGCGTCGCTGCGCTCCCGCAGCACGGGCGTGTCGGCGGCGGCGAGGATGTCGCCGGTGTGCGGGTCGACGATCAGCACGGTGCCGCCGACCGCGCGGCAGCTGTCGACGGCCGCGGCGAGTTCCTGCTCGGCGATGAGCTGCAGGTCGGCGTCGATGGTCAGCATCACGTCGTGGCCATCGACAGCGGGCTCGGTCACCTGCAGGCCGTCCGTGTTCTCTCCGGGACCCATCGCGTACATCAGGCCCTTGCCCGGCTGGCCCGCCAGATCATCATCGAGCGAGCGCTCGAGCCCCGCGGTGAGGTTCCTGCTGCCGCTGTCGGGGTTGCAGAACCCCAGCAGCGAGGCGCCGGCGCCGCCCATGGGGTACGAGCGGGAGTGCAGCTCCTCGAGTTCGATCCCCGGCAACCGCCGCAGTGCGGCCTGGGTGGTTTCGTGCAGGACGGCCTTGCGGTCGAGCGGAATGTACTCGCGCTTCGCCTTGGCCTGCCGCAGCCGGTCGGCGAGCGAGCCGACGTCCTGCCCGATCAGGGGCGACAGTTTCGCCGCCAGCGCATCGGGGTCCTGGTCCTGCAGATTCTTGCCCACGGCGCCCACGCGCCAGGTGATGATCGACAGGGCGAGCGAGCGGCCGTTGCGATCGTAGATGTTGCCCCGCGCCGCCGGCAGGACCTTCTGGTTCTGCCACTGCTTGAGAGCCAGGGCGAGGTAGTGGTCGTGCTGGTAGACCTGCACCTGGACCAGGCGCAGCGCCAGGATCAGGAAGGGGACGACCGCCAGCCGCTGCAGGAGCCGCAGTCGGGCGCGGTCCGCTCCCCGCCGCATCATCGCGAGCGATCGGCAGCGGCGGCCGCCGCGACGCGGTCGCCGCTGCCGACCGCCGCCACGACGCGCTGCCACAGGGGCTGCTCGTCGGCGCCCGCCTGGTCGGCCATGACGACGATCAGGCCCGGGGCGTCGGTGCGCTGGAGCCCGAGTTCGCGCTGCGCGCGGTCGAGGATGCAGGCACGGGAGGTCTCGTCGTTCCACTGCTGCTCGAGCAGGCCGAGCTGCGTCTCGAGGTAGGCCTTGTCGGCCAGCAGCGCCCGCATGGCCCGCCGCCCGGTCACGATCCCGTTGGACAGCGTGATCAGCGAGGACAGCACGGCCAGGCTCCCCACGCAGATCATCGCGGTGACCAGCGGCGTGCGGCCGCGCAGCTCGCGGCGGCAGGCCATCGGTCCCGCCTGGCGGCGCAGGGAGGGCTGGCGACGACAGCCGCGGCCGGGAACCCGGATCGTCATGTGCATGGTCACAGCCTTTCCGCGGCCCGCAGCTTCGCGCTGCGCGCCCTCGGGTTGGTCCCGACTTCGGCCGCCGAAGGCGTCTCCGGCCGGCGGGTCAGGATCGTCAGCGTGCGCCGGTGCCCGCAGAAGCAGGCCGGCGTGCGCGGTGGGCACAGGCAGTCGCGGCTCTCGCGCGCGAGCCACTGCTTCACGGCGCGGTCTTCCAGCGAGTGGTAGGAGATCACGACCAGGCGCCCGCCCGCGGCCAGCCGCGCCGGCGCCTGCTCGAGGGCGTCCTGCAGGGCGCCCAGCTCGTCGTTCACCGCGATGCGCAGGGCCTGGAACACGCGGCTGAGCGTCGGGGTGAGCACGGGGCCACGGCCCACGGCCGAGGCCACGATCTCCCGCAACGCGCCGGTGGTGGTCAGCGGCGCCTCGCGACGTGCGGCGATCATGGCGGCGGCGATGCGCCGGGAGCGGCGCTCCTCCCCGTAGGTCCACAGCAGCGTGGCCAGCGCGGCCTCGTCCAGCCGGGCCAGCAGGTCCGCCGCCGACGGCCCGCCGGCCGGGTCGAAGCGCAGGTCCAGGGGGGCGTCGACGCGGTAGGTGAAACCCTTGGCCGGCGCGTCGATCTGCAGGGAGCTGACGCCGAGGTCGAGCAGCAGCCCGTCCGCCCGCTCCCAGCCGGCGGCGGCCAGCGCGCCGGCCAGGTCGCGGAACGAGCGGTGCTGGAAGTGGAAACGCGACTCGACGGCCGCCAGCGCGTGCCCGACGAGGCCGGCATCGGGGTCCAGGTCGAGGCCCAGCACCTCGGCTCCCGCCGCCAGCAGCGCTCGTGCGTGGCCGCCCTGGCCGAAGGTGCCGTCGACGATGCGTCGGCCCGGGCCGGCGGCCAGCAACCGCACCGATTCGTCGCGCAGCACGGGGATGTGGGCGGGAGCGCTCACGAGGCACCGGTCCTGCCGGCCGCGACCGGCGGGGCGACGCGCAGCGCCGCCGCTTCGCCGTACTGGTCGCCGAGGATCAGGATCGCCCGGTGGTAGGGGCGCCAGCCCGCGAGCAGCAGGGTGTGGCCGTAGTCGCGCAGACCGCGATGCCAGGCCACGAGGTCGCGCACCGCCCGGAAGTCGAGGTGGTCCAGCCCGCGCCCGTCCAGGACGATGCGGCAGTCCCGGCTCCGCAGGCGCGGCCTGACCGCGGCGATGAGCCGCTGGAGCATGGGGCGATCCAGGACGCCGGAGAGAGTGACCCGAACGTCACCATCGCGTTCGCGGATCTCGAAGCCTAGGCCGCCCTCAAGAACGTACAGGCGCGGCGGCCGTCGGGTCGACTCTCCCGGCATGGGCTTCCCTTCCCTTCGTCGGCCCGCCCTCCGTGGCGGGCCCAGGCTCCCTCCGACCTCGAGGCCGCCGGTCCGTCGGCGGCCCTGCTTCCACGGCTCAGCGCCGGAAGCGCAGGAACGTGTCCATGAAATCCTTCGACGGCGCCTCCTGCGCCGGATTGGTCTCGCCGTAGGACTGCTTGTCCCACAGCTCGAGGTACTGGCCCATGCCGACCAGGACGATGCGCTCCGAGATGCCGACCTTCCGGAGGATCTCGACGGGGACCGTCACGCGGCCCTGCTGGTCCGGCACGACGTCCAGGCTCTGGGCGCTGAGCCGGCGGATCTGATCGCGCCACTGCTCGTCGCCGCCCTGCAGCAGGGTCGCCGTGAACGACGCGTCCCACTCCTCGCGCGGGTAAAGAGCGAGGCACTTCTCCGACGCGATCGTCACCACGTACCGCTCGTCCTCGACCGTGGCACCCCCGGACCTGAAGCGCGCCGGCAGGTTGAAGCGGCCCTTGCCGTCCACGACGCGCTCCTGCGCACCCGTGAACGGGGGCCTCTTCCTGCCGTCGTCGTGGGTCCGGTCGCTCATGGCCTCTCGGGATCCCGTCGCTGGGGGGGCATTCCTACGGTCACCATTCAGAACCACTGATCACCAATGAACGCCACGGCACCTTAATCCTTCACCAATCATGGTGTCAAGGGGGTAACACCGATTTTTCTAGAAAATCGTTATCTCGTTGAATGACAATCGATTGATCGAAATGCGGTGCGGGGAGCAGGCGGGAGTCAGGCGTGGAACGAAAAATCGCCCCGTTTGGGCAGGAACAGTCGTCCCCAGGACAGCGAGGCGACCCGGCGGAAGCGGACCAGCATGACCGCGCTGCCGACGGCGTAGGCCAGGGAAGTGGCCAGCGCGGCGCCTTGCAGGCCGTGATCCGGGATCAGCGCCAGACCCGCCCCCGCGTTGACCGCCAGGGTGACGAGGCTGGCCTGGGTGTTCCAAGCGGAGCGGCCGCGGCCGATGAAGTCGCCCGCGAGCACGGCGCCCGGCGCGCAGGCCACGATGCCGGGCAGCAGCGCCCACAGGGCCGGCACCGCCGCGCGGTACTGGGCCCCGAAGAGCGGAGCGAGCAGCAGCGGCGCGGCGACCGCCGTCAGGCAGGCGGCGACCGTCGTGGCCGCGAGCGCAACCCGCACGGCGCGCGCCGAGGTGGCGTCGCCCGCCTCACGGTCCGTCGCCGCGGCGGACCAGACCAGCAGGGGCTGCAGCGCGCTCGGCAGCAGCCACAGCACCTCGCCGATCATCACCGCCACCGAGTAGATCCCTACCGCCGTCGCGCCGTGCCAGGCCGCGACCAGGGCCAGGGCCAGGCGCATGTGCAGCAGCGAGACGACCGCGGACAGCTGGCCCTGCCAGCCGGCCCTCACGAGCCCCGCCCAACCGCCGGCGTGGCGGACCGGCGCCGCCTCGGCCGCGCGGCCCGCGTGGCGCGCGGCCAGGACCGCGAACGCCGCGGCGCCGGCCACCTGGCTGGCGCAGAACACGACCAAGGCGGCCGTGAGGCCGAAGGCGCCGGCGGCGAGCGACGCCCCCAGCAGGACCAGTTGCAGCAGGCCCCTCCCGAGGTTCACGGCGGTGCCCGTCCGCAGGCGGCCCAGGGCCAGCAGGTCGTAGGCGAGGATGTCGCACAGCACCAGGGCGGCGAGCGCGCCGGCCATCGCCGCGGCGGTCGCGCCGCTCCAGCCGAGGCGGGCGGCGAGCGACGCGCCCGCCTCCGTCCGCCAGGCCAGCGCCCCCAGCGCGGCGGCCGCGAGCGTCGCGGCGCCCGTCCAGAGCGCCTGGGTCCGCATCAGGGACCGCGCCGTGGCCGGCCGGTTCCGGATCGCCGGGACGGCGGCCAAGCCCACGCCGCCGTTGACGGCCGCGGCCGCGAACATCAGCATCGTGATCCCCAGCGCGTAGCGGCCCTGCCCGTCGGGGCCGAGCGCGCGCGCGACCACCAACCCGGCGCCCGCCCCGGCCGCGGCCTGGCCGAGCCGCAGACCCAGCACCGCCGCGCCCTCGCGCAAGAGCTTCAACGGCCCCCTCCCCGTCTCATCGCCAGCGCCGCCGCGCCGAGGCGCGACGTCCGCCGCCACATCGCGCGCTCCAGCGTGAGGGCGCCGAGCAGTTCCTTGAACTGCGCCACCCCCCGCTGGCCGCCGTGGCCGCCGAGGTCCAGGCGCGTCGCGCCGCGCCGGCAGGCCTCCACGAGATCGGCCCAGACCAGCATCGTCGCCGGGAAGACGTCGTCGGTGCTGTCGCGGGCACTTTCGACCGTCGCCCCGACCCAGGCGGTCACCGTGCCGCCGGCCTGCAGGCAGAGGTGGGCGCCCAGAAGGGCGCCGTCGCGACGGACCGTGGTGCAGAAGACGTCGCCGTCGCCGCCGGCGAGCAGTCCCCGCAACAGGCCGGACGGGATGGGCCGCGATCCCCAGCGCCGGATCGCCGCGGCGTAGATCGGCAGGAACTCGTCGATCACCGCGGGATCGGACGTGACCTGCGTCGTGCAGCCGCGTCGCAGCGAGCGGTTGCGTTCGTTGCGCCGGTTCTTCTTCAGCAGGTGCGCCTCCACGTGGTCGAGGCCTTCGGCCAGCGGGAAGTAGGCCACGGGCACCGCCGTACGGCGGAACCCGCTCGCGGACAGGGGCGCGGCCACTTCGTCGTCGGTGGGGCCTTCGGCGTGGAGCGTCGCGGCCAGGGTCAGGGGCGAGCGCGCGGCCGCGGTCCAGGCGCCCAGCAGGGCGGCGAGGGCGGCGCGGCGGCGCGAGGGATCGAGAGCCGGTTCCAGCAGCAGGTCGCAGGGCAGGCCGGCGTGGTGCGCTTCCAGCGTGCGGAAAGGGCCGCGCGCGGTCTCGAGCCAAGCGAGCCCGCCGACGGCCTCCCCCGCCGCCGTCGCGGTCGCCCAGGCGCCAGCGCGGCGAGGCAGGCTGGCGCAGAGCGTCGTGGTCCAGACGTCGGCGCCGGCGAAGCCGCCGCCGCAGCGCGCGTGCAGGCGCCGCCAGTGCGGTCCCGCACGCGTGCCGCGGACGAGTTCGAGGTCGGCTGCGGGGTGCGTCATGCCGCCCCTCAGCGGACCAGGGCCAGCGGCAGCACGCGCACCTGACCCGACAGCTCCACGCGCGCGAGGTACGTCCCGGAGGCCACGGCCTCGCCCGTGAAGTAGAGCCCGTTCCAGAACACCGTGTCGTTCGCGACGTGCTCGTCGCGGTACACCAGCTGGCCGTCGACGGTGAAGATCTCCACCAGGGCGCCGCCGGTGATCTCGAGGGACGTCACGACGGTCTCGGCGTCGATGCCGCCGAGGCGCAGCCCGGCGTGCACGCCCACCTGCAGCGGGTTGGGGTAGAGGAAGAGCGGCGCGAGCGGCCCCTCCCCCTCGACACGTTCGCGGGCGATGGTCACCAGCACGGCGCCGCCCGCGGCGCCGGCCAGCAGCCGCAGCCCGGTGGCGTCGGTCGTCAGCTCGCGCACCGGACCCTGCGGGGTGCCGGCCACGATGTCCGCCGTGTAATAGGCGGACAGACCGTAGCTCGCGTACTCGGCGGCGTTGGTGAAGGGGTCGACCAGCACCTCGTCGTCGCGGATCCGCACGCGCTCGAAACCGGCGTCGTGGCCGACCCACACGTCGCCGTTGCCGTCGATCTCCACGTCCAGCAGCGTGCCCTGGAGCAGGCCGGGCGTCGCGCTGTCGACCTTCGCCCGCAGCGAGCGCACCAGGGTCATGTCCAGCGTGTTGTCGTCGTACGACCGGTAGGAGAGCTGCGCCAGGCCGCTGCCGCCGCCGACCCAGATCGTCCCGTCCGCGCCGACGTCCACCGCGCGCGCGCTGGTGAGGTCGAAGACGCCCGCCGTCAACGTGGCCGGAGGCGTCCAGACGTCGTCGCCCGCATCGTGCCATGTCAGCGCCGCGTCGGCGCCGCCGATGCCGTTGATGTCCCAGAGCACCAGGCCCACGCCGGTCACCGCGAACCAGACGCGGTCGCGGCCGTCGACCACGGCGTCGAAGACGACGCCGCCGCCCAGGCCGGTGTTGTCGGTCGGCAGGCGGATCCAGGACGCCGGGTCCCGCCAGTGATCGGGATCTACCAGCACGTCGACGCCGTCGCGGTCGCTCAGCAGCAGCACGGGGCCGTCGGGGTGGTGCACGATCCGCACGATGCGGCGCGTCGACAGCGGCGACGTGTCGGGTGTCAGGTGGTCCATGTCGGGGATCCCGGGCCGGTAGCGGATCACGCCGGTCTGGAACTGCGTGAACCAGATCTCGCCGTCGGCGCGGGCCGTGAGCGCGAGCATGCCGCCGTCGAAATTGTAGAGCCCGACCGAATCCGCGGCCGTCGCGGCGAGGTTCGCGACCTGCGTCCAGACGCCGTCGTCGCGCCGCGCGATGCCGCCTCCCTGACGCGAGCCGAACCAGGGCACGCCCGCGGCGTCGAAGGCGACGCCGTCCACGGAGGTGAACAGCAGCTCGTCCGTCTGGTTCAGGGTCCAGCCGTCGCCGTCGCGGGCGGCGACGAAGGCGCGGGCCGCCTTCAGGTTCGCCGGCTCGGGACGTCGCAGGCCGGCGCACCAGAGACGTTCGGTGCCTTCGAGCGCGTGCACGTCGGCTTCGGGAGCGTCGACGGGTTGCCAGGCCGCGCCGTCCCAGCGCCGCAGCCGGTCGGCGACGCCGTCCGCCACGACCAGGGCCCAGGGCTCGGCATCGACGTTTGCGAGGTCGGTCACCGGCAGCGCGAGGTCGCCCAGGTGGGACCACGCGCCGGCGTTCCCGTCCCACGACCAGACGCCGTCGCCCGCGCCCGCCAGGAGCCCCAGCCCCGGGACGAGCCGCAGCGCGAACACGGCCTGCGGGCCGATGCCGGCGCTCGCGTCGCTCACCGCGTTGTTGCGCTGCAGCGACACGCCGACGGCGGTCGCGATCCACAGGTCCCCGCCGTCCAGCAGCAGATCCAGGATGATGTCGCTCACCAGGCCGGGCGTGTTCGCGGTGGTCATCACGCCGCCGGGCAGGCCGCTGCTGATCACGCCCACGCCGCCGTCCAGCAGGCCGTAGTAGACGCGCTCGGCGCTGGCGGCCACGGCCGTGACCTCGAGGTCCGTGCCGAGGTTGGTCACCTGCCTGAACGCGGGGGCGAGCGGGTCGGGATCGATGCGGGTCAGGCCCGCGCCTTGGCAGGCCACCCACAGGTGGGTGCCGCTCCAGGCCAGGTCGACGACGCGGTCGCCGGCGAGCCCGTCGACCGCCCCCCAGCGCCCGACGATCCCGCCGTCGGCGTTCATCACCAGCACGCCCCCCTCGGCGAGGCCGCCGAACAGCCGGCCGTCGGCCGCCAGCAGGGCCACGCAGTCCTGGGCGCTCAGGACGGTTTCGAGGCGGACCGTCTGGGCGCCAGCCCGGGGCGCGACGACGCCGGCGACGAGCAGCGCCGCTACGAAGATCAAGGACGCGAGCGCGCTCGCGGACCGGTGGATGCGCTTCACGGGTTCTCCTGTTCGGTGTTCCCACGTTCGAGCCGGGAAATCCCGGCCGGGTCGCGCAGGGCGCGTCGGAAGCGGGCCGCCCCGCGACCGGCCCAAGCGCCGCCGAGACCGGCGGCGGGGGGTTCGAGCCGCCACGGGTCCGCGAGGGCGCCGGGCGGCGGCGGCGCGCCGTGGGGCCCGCAGGGGACGAGCGGCGCCCCCGACAGGGACAGGCGGCCGGTGATCAGGGACCGCGCCAGGGCGGGTTGCCACAGCAGCCCGCAGGGTCGGCCGTCGCGGCCGCAGACCAGGCGCCAGGTGCGGGCCAGCGACTCCTCGCCGGCCGGCGCCGCCCGGAAATCCCGGCTCCCCCAGCCGCGCCGCAGCCCCGCCAGACCGGCCGCCGTCAGGCACACCGGCAGCAGCAGGAGGCCGAGGGACGCGGCGGCGAGGCGGCCGGCGATGTCCCGGCCGGGGCGCGCCGGTCCGGGATCGAGCACGGCGCTCGCAGCGCCGCCGAATTCCTCGGCGCGGGCGCCCGCCTGCAGCAGCGCCGCGGAGTCCACCCGCCAGCGCAGCCGGACGCGGCGCCGGCGCAGCAGCGCCAACGCCCGCAGTTCGGGCGCCGCGCCCGTCGGCCATTGCCAGAACACGACCTGGGCGATGCGGTAGCGGTCGACGATGTCGACGAGGTCCGCGGGCGCGCCGAGACGGGGCGCGTCCAGGCCGCCGAGCGCGAGCCCCGCTTCGGCCACGTCGCCGGCCCCGTCGACGGCCAGGTAGCCCACGACGTCCAGCCCGCAGCCGCGGGGGTCCGGCCCGTGCTCCATCCAGTCCCTGATCGCGGCGGCGTCCCCTACCAGCAGCGTGCGCTCCAACGACAGGTAACCGCGTTCCATGCGGCGACGCAAGGCCAGGAACGCGGTTTCGCTCAGCAGGAGCGTCCCGAGCAGCAGCGGCCAGAACAGCAGCAGCACCACGCGGCTGTAGACGTGCTGGTGGCTCATGTAGGTGCTCGCCCACAGCAGGAGGGTGACGGCGGCGACCTGCTGCATCCGGTCCCCGGCCCGCGGGGAACGGCCGCGGGCGCCGCGCCGGTAGCGGCCCAGCAGCAGGAAGCCGAGGCTCGTCAGCAGGTTGGCGAACACGAACAGGGGCCGGTACCAGGCGAGCGGCAGCAGCGGGTCGTCGAAGAAGGGATTCAGCGCGCCGCGCAGGGCGTAGGCGGCCAGCAGCGACGCGTTCAGCGCCGCCAGGTCGGTCAGCCAGAACGCGAGGGTGCCGAGGGGATCGCGCCAGCGCTTGAGCAGGTAGACGAGCAGGCCCCACTTCTCGTAGAAGGAGATCAGGCTCGTCAGGTGCAGCCAGAAGCTGCGGCGCATCGGGCCGCGCGCGCTGTCGCGGCGGTGGCGGTGGACGAAGCGGGACTCCGCGACGTAGAGCACGTCGTAGCCGGCCTGGCCCATGCGGTAGCACCAGTCGACGTCCTCGAAATAGAGGAAGAAGCGCTCGTCCATGGCGCCGACGCGGGCCACGGCCTCGCGACGCACGAGCACGCAGCCGCCGATGACCCAGTCCACGGGCCGCGTCGTCAGATGGTCGAAGTCGCGCATGAGGTGGCGGCCCACGGCGCGGGAATCCGGCGCCAGGCGGCCCAGGATCGTGCGCCGCATCAGCAGGGTGCCGAGCGTGTAGAAGCGCCGGCACGATTCCTGGATCGTGCCGTCCTCGTTCAGCAGCTGGGGACCGAGCAGGCCGGCCCGGGGGTGCGCCGCGGCGGCGCGCAGCAGCGCGTCGATCGCGCCCGGCTGCACCACCACGTCCGGATTGAGCAGCAGGGTGAAGTCGGCGTCGGCGGCCCGCAGGCCGCGGTTGCAGCCGCGGGCGTAGCCCTCGTTGCGCGCGTTCGCCAGCCAGCGCACGCCCGGGTGCGCCTCGCGGACCGCGGCGAGTCCCGGATCGGTGGAGGCGTTGTCCACGACCGTCACCGCGTGGTCGCAGGACGGCGGGCAGCGCGCCAGCGCGTCCAGGCAGCGGCCGAGGTCGCCGCTGGTGTTGTAGTGGACGATGACGATCGAGAGCGTCAAGCCGCGCCTCCGGGACCGCGCGGCTCCCGCCGCAGCCGCAGCGCCCAGACCATCCACATCGCTTCCCAGACGATGCGCTTGGACATCTTCGAGACGCCGACCTGGCGGTCGACGAACATGATCGGGATCTCCTTGATGCGGAAACGCCGCCGCCAGCAGTGGTAGTTCATCTCGATCTGGAAGGAGTAGCCGTCGCTCTTGATGCGCGACAGCGGCAGGGCCGCGAGCACCTCGCGGCGGAAGCACTTGAAGCCGCCCGTGGAATCCTTGATGGGCATGCCCGTGACCCGGCGGGCGTAGATGTTGGCGCCGACGCTCAGGATCACCCGGCGCAGCGGCCAGTTGACCACCGTGATGCCGTAGAGGTAGCGGCTGCCGAGCACAACGTCGTGGTCCCGGATCTCCTGCAGGAAGGTGTCGATGGCCGCGGGGTCGTGGCTGAAGTCGGCGTCCATCTCGAAGACGGCCTCGGCGTCGGTGTTGGCCAGGACCCACTGGAAGCCGGCGATGTAGGCCGCGCCCAGCCCCGCCTTGCCGGGCCGCTCGAGCATGCGGACGCGCCCGCCGTAGTCGGGCAGCGCCTTGACCACGGCCGCCGTCCCGTCCGGCGAGTTGTCGTCGACGACCAGGACCGAGAGGCCGGGATCCCGGGCCAGGACCGCCGGCACGATGCGGCCGATGTTGTCGGCCTCGTTGTAGGTCGGGATCACGACCACGCACTTCACGACGCCACCTCGCTGCGCTTCAAGCCTCGCCTGCGGTCCCGTCCGCGAAACGGCGCCGCAGCGCGGGCACCGAACCGGCGAACGCCAGGGTCAGGAGCAGGACCACCCCGCCGACCGTCAACGCGAGGCCGCGACGCAGGGCCGGGTCCCGGTAGACGAAACGGACCTCGTGCTCGCCGGCCGGCAGGGCGACCGCCCGCAGCATGTGGTCGGCGACGAGCAGCGGCGCCGGCGCCCCGTCGACGGTCACGGACCAGCCGGGCAGCCACAGGTCGGCCAGCACGAGCACCGACGGCGCGGGCGGCGCGGCCCGCAGCACCACCTCGTTCAGGTCGTCGCGCACGTACGCGACCGCCGGCAGCGCCTGCGCGACGGCCACCGGCGCGGGCGACGGCGCGCGGTCCAGCAGCACGCGGCGCGCGACGGGTTCGCGGCCGGCCTGCAGGCGGTCCAGGAACCCGGCCAGGTCGCCGGTGACCGGCGCCCACTCGCCCACCAGGCGGGCGCGCGGCAGCGCGCTGAGGTTGCGGTAGATCGTGGACTCGCCGGACATCACGGGTCGCGCCTCGATTTCGGCGCCCAGATCCGCCAGCGCCGGCAGGGCCTGCGGCGGCAGGAGCCCGTCGAGCATCAGGTAGCGCCCGCCGAGCCAGGCGGCGATGCGGCCGGCGGGGCGCAACGGATCCAGGATCCGCGCCCGTGCGGCCTCGGCGGCGGCCGGCTTCGCCGCTTGGTACCCGCCCAGGGAACGCAGGCCCGCCGGCATCCCGCCGTTGTGCTGCGCCAGGGAGCCGAGCGGCCAGACCCGCTCGTGGCCGACGAGCTGCGCCACCTCGACCAGGAAGGGGTCCGCGCGGAACGTCGCGCGCGGCGCGGCCTGCCGGACGAGATCGCCGGCCGGCACCAGGGAGGCGCCGCCGTCGGCCCGGCGGGCGAGCTGCTGCAACCCGCGCTCGGGATGGGTGATCCGCCCCGCCACGCCGAGCAGGTCCACCGCCACGAGCGCCAGCAGGACCCAGGGCCACCAGGCCCGCCGGGCCGGCGCCCGGCGCGTCGCGAACGTGGTGGCGGCGCCGGCGGCGACCAGCAGCAGGCCGATGCGCAGCAGGTCGGCCTGCTGCAGGCTCCAGGCCGCGGCCAGCACCTCCGGCGCGGGCGCGCCCCGGCCCGACGCGGCGGCCAGGCTTGCGAGCTGCGAGGCGTGCAGGCCCTTGCCCGGCCCCAGCGCGCCCAGGAGCGAAGCGGCGCCGAGCCCCAGCCAGACCCAGGCCAGGCGGCGCGGCGCGCGCGCGCCGGTTGCGGCGCCGTGCAGGGCGGCCAGGCCGTGCGCCGCCAGGACCGCCAGCGCGAACCCCGTCACCGCCAGGATCATCACCGGGATGCGGAACTTGTTGAAGTACGGCAGCAGGTGGTAGAGCGGGCCGTACAGCACCGGGAAGAAGCGCCCGCAGGCGACCAGCAGCGACAGCAGGGCGATCGCCGCCAACGCGCGTTGCGGCCAGCGCGGCGCGGCCCAGGCCCCGAGCGCCGCCAGCGTCAGCAGCAGCCAGCCGAAGTAGTTGGGATAATCCGTGAACGGCATGAAGCCCTGGTAGGTGCCAAGGCCGAACCCGGCGGCCGCGGGCTGGACCAGGGTCGGGAACTCCCGCGGGTGCAGGCTCCAGCCGGTGGCGTACTCGTAGCTGGCGCCCCCGCCCTCGGCGGAACCGCGCACCGACCAGCCGGCGTAATCGCGCGTCGGCAGCAGCTGGACGGCGCCGATCAGGAACGCCGTCGCCAGGGCGGCGCCGATCGCGGCGGTCGGCCGCCAGGGCCAGCGCTGCGCTTCGGCGGCGCGGCGGCGGCGGGCCGCCAGCACGGCGAGCCACTTGCCCAGCAGCAGGACGCCCACGCACAGCAACGTGTAGTAGAGGATCTGGGGGTGCCCGCGCAGGACCTGCAGCCCGACGGCCAGCGCGAGCAGCGCGGCCCGTCGGCGGCCCTTCCCCTCCAGCAGGTCCAGGCAGACGCCCACGACCCAGGGCAGGTACATGGCCGTCACCAGCTTGCTGCCGTGGCCGTGCACGCCCCAGGCCACGACGTTGGGCTGCAGCATCCAGATCGCCGCTCCCAGCAGTCGCGCCGACATCGGCAACCGCGACGGCATCGGCAGACCCCCGCGCCCCAGCAGCCAGACCATGCCGGCGCCGCCGAACAGCAGGTGCGCCAGCATCCAGGTCAGGGGCGGGAAGCCGAGGTGGTCCTGCAGGAAGGTCAGCACCTCGCCGGGCGGGTAGACGAAACGGGTGTACGCCAGCGAACCGAAGGTCGGCATCCCGGCGAACAGGTAGGGGTTCCACTGCGGGTAGACGCCGCGGGCGAGCGAGGCGTCCCCGACGATCGTGAACAGCGCGGCGTTCTCGGCGTCGCTGCTGCCGAACACCCGGCCCTGCAGCAGCGCTTCGGGGTAGAGCAGCCCCAGCAGGACCAGCAGGGCCAGAGCGATGCCGCCGGCGTGCAGCAGGCGACGACGCAGGCCGGTCCCGGCACCGGGACGGTCGTGGTTGACGCGCACGAGTTTCCCCTTCGGATGCGGTGTGACCGCAGCTTCAAGCCGACCGAGGATATCATCCGGCGGCCGCGGGCGTCCACTCCCGAGAGGCGGTCAAACCCGAGGAGCGACAGGGGGTTCCGCGGGCCGCCCCGCCAGTTCGTCCAGGGCGCCTGCCAGGACGGCGCGCGCGACGGCGGGCCGCCCCTGCCACAGGTGCCAGGCCGCGTGCCCGGCGAAGTACGCCGCCTGGCACGGCCAGAGCGCCGCGCGCGCCGACCCCCGCCAGTGGCGCCCCAGCAGGCGGACGTGGCTGCGGCTGCGCAGGTAGGCCTTGCGCGGCGACCAGGCGCCCACCGACGCGCTCACCTTGTGCAGGATCAGCGAGCGCGGGACGTGCAGGATGCGGCCGCCCGCCGCCCGCAGGCGCAGGCAGTAGTCGGTGTCCTCGCCGTAGAAGGTGTAGGCCTCGTCCAGTTCCGGCACCGTCGCGAGGGCCCGGCGCGACAGCAGCAGCGCGCACCCCGTCCCGTACTCCACGAACCGCTCGTCGAGCGCGCGGCGCCCGGCGGCCTGCCGGATGCCCTGGTGCCCCACCCAGCCAGAAAAGCGCCCGACCCGCCCGCCGTCGTACCAGATGCGCCAGGGCTCGTCCGCGAAGCAGATGCGCGGGGTCGCCGCCCAGGCGCCCGGCTCGCGGGCGATCGCCTCCACCAGGCGGGCGAGACTCCCCTGCGGCACGATGGTGTCGTTGTTCAGCAGCAGCGTGTAATCGGCGCCCCCGGTCGCGTGCAGGTGCCGCAGGCCGAGGTTGTTGCCGCCCGCCCAGTAGCGGTTGCGGTCCGCGATGACGAGTTCGACCGAGGGGAAGGCGTCGCGACAGAACCGGACCGAGTCGTCGTCCGACGCGTTGTCGACGACGACGATGCGCAGGGGGTCGTAGCCGTCGGCGAGCAGGGAGCCGATGCACTCGGGCAGGTGGTCGCGCCCGTTCCAGTTGACGACGACCACGGCCAGGGATGGCGGCGGCGCCCCGGTAGGCCCGGAGATCCCGGCTGACCCAGGGGCGTCAATGGCGGCGGCGGACACGGTACCCCGTCTCGGGATGGTTGCCCGCCACCACCAACTCGGCGATCAGGCCGAGGCTGACGAACTGGACGGCGACGATGACCAGGCCGGCGCCGAGCAGCATCAGCGGCCGCACGCGCAGGCCGTGGCCCAGCGCCCACTGCACGACGAACCAGGCCAGGATCGCGCCGCCGACCGCGAAGCTGGCCGCGCCGATGCGCCCGAACAGGTGCAGGGGCGACGCGGAGCGCGAGCTGAGGAACATCAGGGTCATCAGGTCCAGGAAGCCGTTGAGGAAGCGGGCCGGGCCGTACTTGGTGACGCCGTGGCGGCGACGGTGGTGGCGCACGGGGATCTCGGTCACCCGGAACCCCTCGCGGTACGCCTGCGCCGGGATGTAGCGGTGCATCTCGCCGTAGAGTCGCACCGCCTCGACGACCTCGCGGCGGTAGGCTTTCAGGCCGCAGTTGTAGTCGTGCAGCCGCAGGCCCACGGCGCGGCTGGTGACCGCGTTGAAGAACCGCGACGTGGTGTTCTTGACGAAGCCGTCCTTGCGGTCCTGCTTCCAGCCGGAGACGAGGTCGAAGCCTTCCTCCAGCTTCGCCACGAGGTGCGGGATCTCGTCGGGGTCGTCCTGCAGGTCGGCGTCCATGGTGATCACGTAGCGCCCCGCGGCGGCCGCGAAACCGGCGGCCAGGGCGGCGGCCTTGCCGTGGTTGCGCGTGAACTCCAGGCCGTGGACACGGGCGTCGGCGGCGTGGAGCCGCTCGAGCACGGCGGGCGTGTCGTCGGTGCTGCCGTCGTCGACGATCCACACCTCGTGCGACAGGCCCGCCGCGGCCGCCGCGGCCGCGATGCGCGCCGTCAGCTCGGGCAGCGATTCCGCCTCGTTCAGCGCTGGCACCACCACCGAGAGGTCGGGCCGGACGTCAGGCATGTCCCCTCCTGCGCGCGGCGACCCAGAGCACCTCGCGGCGCAGTCCCTCGCCGAACGGGACCTGCGCGACGTAGCCGATCTCGTCGCGGATGAGGCCCGGGTCGGCCCAGGTGTCGCGCACGTCGCCCTTCTCGACCGGCACGTGCTCGATCCCGACGCGGACCTCGGGCGCCGCCTCGCGCAGCAGGTCGCGCATGGTCGCCAGGGCCGCGGCCAGCGAGACGCGCGCGCCGCCGCCGACGTTGTAAACCGCCCACGGCCCGGGCGCCCCGACCGCACGGAGGTTCGCGTCCACCGCGTCGGACACGTAGGTGAAGTCCCGCGTCTGCGAACCGTCGCCGAAGACGATCCAGGGCTTCCCGTCGAAGGCCGCCTCGAGGAACTTGCGGAAGGCCATGTCGGGCCGCTGGCGCGGCCCGTAGACGGTGAAGTAGCGCAGGGACGTGGTGGGCACGCCGTGGTTGGCGCTGTAGAGCACGCAGAGGTGCTCGGCCGCCAGCTTGGTCACGCCGTACGGCGAGAAGGGCTGCGGCAGCGCGCGCTCGGTCACCGGCAGGTCGAGACGGTCGCCGTACACCGAGCTGGAGCTGGAGTAGACGAAACGGACGAGCCCCGTCGCCACCCGCGGGTCGCGGCAGGCTTCCAGCAGGCGCTGGGTGGCGGCCAGGTTGCGCGCCAGGTAGTCGCCGAACAGGTGTCCCCAGCTGGCGCGCACGCCGGCCTGGGCGGCGAGGTGGAAGACGGCGCGGCTGCCGGCGAGCAGCGCGACCGCGTCGACGTCGTTCAGGTCGGCGTGGTGGAAGACGAAGCCCGGCCAGCCCAGCAGCGGCGCCAGGTTCTCGCGCTTGAGCGCCGGGTCGTAGTAATCGGTCAGCGCGTCGATGCCGACGACCTCGCAGCCCCGGTCCAGCAGGGCCTCGGCGAGGTGGCTGCCGATGAACCCGGCGCAGCCGGTGACCACGACGCGCGCCCCGCCCGCCAGGGCGGTCATGGCGCGCTCCCCGCGGCGCCCGCGGCGAGCAGGGCGTCGAGCTGTTGGCGCGCCACGGCGTCCTGGGGATCGTCGCGCAGGCGCTCCTGCATCCAGGCGACCGCCACGGCGTCCTCGCCCCGCTGCACCATGGCCTGGACCAGCTGCGGGATCAGGGCCTGCTCGTCCCTGGGCGGGATCGCCCCGTGGAGGCGCTGCACGTGGGCCGCCGCGTCCCGGGCGCGCCCGCGCTCGACCAGCACCATGGGGTAGATGTCGGTCACCATCGGGAACGTGGGGTCGAAGCTGCTGGCCAGCTCGAACGCGGTCTCCGCCTTGGCGATCATCTCGTCGTAGACGGCGTCGGTGGCGTCGGGCGCCTGCGCCCGCATGATGAAGTCGTAGCCCGCGCGGATCAGGCCCGCCGGGTAGTTGCCCAGCAGGTTCTCGGCGTTGCGGTCGAAGTGGACATCCTCGCGGTGGCGGCCGTTGTGCCGCCACAGTCCCTCGAACCGCCAGTCCCGCTCGCCCAGTAGCTCGCGGACCTCGCCCTCGGGGCTCGGGTTCTGCGGCAGGCCGTTCAGGGTGCGGAACTCGGACCGGCGGCGCTCGGAATCGCCGTCCAGGGTGGCGCTGAAGTCGTAGACCCCGTAGCAGTTCGCCAGCAGGCGATCGCTGTCGACCGTGGGCATGCCGTCGGGCCCCTTGACGCCGGTGAAGCGGTAGGCCAGCCCCTCCATCTGGAGCATGGTGAAGTAGCGGGCCATGTTCTCCTGGGGGATCGTCACCGCGAAGAAGACCGGGCGCTGGCCGCGGTTCTGGATGATGTCGTGCACGATGTAGTCTCGCACGTACACGACCTCCTGCTTGCCGGTGTCGGGGTCCTGGTACAGCACGGGGCGCAGCTGCTCCAGCTGCGTGTCGTCGTAGGAGACGGGCATCGGCGGGGTGCGACGCTTCATCTGCTTGACGTACCAGGGCAGGTTGATCAGCGCCAGGTTCACGACCGTGACGTCGCGGCGGAAGCCCTCCACCTCCTGCAGGTACCACAGCGGGTAGGTGTCGTTGTCCCCGTTGGTGAAGACGATGGCGCCGGGGTCCAGCCCCGACAGGAGGTTCCAGGCGTACTCGTGCGCCGTGCGGTTCTCCGAGCGGTCGTGCCGGTACCACTTCGCGCTGCCGGGAGCGAGCGCGGGCAGGGCCGCGACCAGGATCAGCGCCGCCGCCGTCACCGCCGCCGCCCGGCCGATCCTGGCCGGCTTGGCGAGGCGGGCGCCGCGCGCCGCGAGCGGACCCGAGAGGTAGCGCAGCAGCGCCGCGGCGCCCAGGCCGATGAACAGGGCGAAGAACATGAAGGCGGTGGAGAAGAAGTAGTCGCGCTCGCGGACCTCGTTGTCCGAGAAGTTGAGGTAGAGGTTCAGGATGTCGGCGTTGATCACGTAGTTCACCAGCAGCATCCAGTACCAGGGGCGGGCGCGGAAGAAGCCGTGGATCGCCCCGAGCAGGCCCAGGAACACCGGCACCAGGATCGTCAGCAGGCGCGTCGGGCGGAGCGAGCCGAGGTCCAGGAAGCTGAACTGGTCCAGCAGGAAGCCGTAGTAGTAGCGGATCTGCCACCAGAGGTCGGCCTTGCGCACCATCGGGTCGATGGGCGGGTACTGCTCGCGCCGCAGCACCGACATCAGGGTCTGGAAATTGTCGGGCTGCGTGTTGTTGAGGGCCGGGTCGAGGCCGGCGCGGATCAGCAGGATCAGGTGGACGCTCAGGCCGAGCAGGAACACGCCGCAGCCGATCAGGATGAAGGGCTTGCCGCCGAAGGCGCGCGACAGCGCGTAGACCAGCAGCAGGACCAGGCCGCCGAGGATCACGAAGTCGTCCTTGACCATGGTCGAGAGCAGGAACAGGCCGAGGCCGGCGCTGACGCCCAGCAGGTCCGCCAGGGCGAGCCGGCGCCCGCCCGCCATCAGGATCAGCAGGAAGATGCCAGGGTAGACCAGCAGCGTGCCCAGGTGGAAGCCGACCCCCAGGCCCAGCAGGTAGATGACGAGGTAGAGCAGGCGGTCGCTATGCGCTTCGGCCCGCAGGTCGTACCACTTCAGGCCCAACCAGGTCAGGAAGGCGACGACGAAGGCCGCCAGCCCGTACACCTCGGCCTCGATCGCGTTGCTCCAGTAGGTCTCGCTGAACAGCAGGAACAGCGCGCCCACCACGCCGCCGGCGTGGGGCAGCCACCCGCCGTCGGGATCGGCGCGCCGGGCGATCTCCTGGATCGTCAGGTAGACGAAGACCAGGGCCAGGGCGCTGAAGAACGCCGACATGAAGTTGACCGCCGCCGCCGTGCCGACCAGCGGCGCGAGCAGGATGTCGAAGAAGCGGCCGACCAGCACGTAGAGCGGCGTGCCCGGCTGGTGCGGGACGCCCATGGTGTGCGCGGTGGTGATGTACTCGCCGCAGTCCCAGAAGCTCAGCGTCTGCGACAGCGTCAGGCAGTAGACGATCGTCGCGAGGACGAAGACGCCCGCCGCGATCAGGAACGTCGGGCGGCGGTACCAGTCGGGTGCCAGCATGGGATTCCTCGGATTCGGGTTCCGGCGCGGACGACTCGCCAATCTAGCACACGGTCCGGGGGGCAACAACCCCGCGGCGGCCGGGGTTCCCCGCCCGCCGCGGCGGCGTTCAGGCTGCGCCGCGGCCGCGGCGCGGACCGGCCAGGAAGAGCGCGCCGCCCACCAGGCTGACCGCGACCATCAGCGCGTAGGCCAGGAACTCCATGGCCACCGCGTCGGCTTCGGTCGGCACCACGCCGGCGGCCACGAACAGCTCCGCGGCGGCCAGCTCGCGCACGCCCAGCCCGTTGATGCTCACCGGCAGCGAGACCAGGATGCCCAGCAGGGGCACCAGCACGAACAGCTGCAGGACGCGGCCCGCGTCCAGGGCGAGGCCCAGGCCGAGCCCCACCAGCAGGTGGGTCGACACGCGCATGGCCTGCACGAACAGCGACCAGGCCAGCAGGCGGGCCAGCCACACGGGTCGCGCCCGGTAGCTCTTGAACTCCGCCAGCATCGTGCCGAGGCCGTCGGCGGCCCGGCGCCAGCGCGCGGCCGTCAGCGCGCGGACCGCCAGCGCCGAGACGCGGCGCGAGAACAGGACGGCGAACGCCAGCGACCAGGCCGCGAGCGCCAGCCACAACGGCAGCGTCGGCGGCACGCGCACGCCCGCCGCCGCCGCGGTCGGGACCGCCAGCAGGGCCAGCACGGTCAACGCCAGCAGGCCCAGCAGCCGGTCCAGCAGGGTCGCCCCCAGCACCGCGGCGGTGCGCCCCTCGCGACGGCCGAGGTCGACGACCTTGTAGGCGTCGCCGCCCACGTTGCCCAGCAGGAAGTTGTTGAAGAACAGCCCGACGAAGCTCAGCCGGACCGCCTCGCCGACGGTCACACTCAGCCCCGAACAGCGCAGGATCCAGGCCCACTGCAGCGCGCCGCACACCGCCGACAGCGCGAAGACGCAACCCGACAGGGCGAGCCAGGGCCAGTGCGGGGCCGCCACGGCCGTGCGCAGGGCCGACCAGGACAGGGGGCGGTAGGCGAACAGGAACACCACCAGCGCGAGGCTGATCGCCGCCTTCAGGATCGTCGCCTGGCGGGGGCGCTTCACGGCCGGCCCCGCCGCGCCGCGACGTCCGCGAAGACGTCCAGGGACTCGCGCACGCAGCGCTCCCAGCTGAACGTGCCGGCCCAGGCGCGGGCGGCCGCGCTCATCGCCTGCCAGCGCGCGTCGTCGCGCAGCAGGGCGACGGCGGCGGCGGCCATGGCCCGGTCGTCGCCGTAGGGCACCAGCAGGCCCGTCTCGCCGTCGCGCACCGAGTCGCGCAGTCCCGGCCGGTCGCTCGCGATCGTCGGCAGGCCGCAGGCGGCGGCTTCGATGACGGTCAGCCCCCACCCCTCCTTGGGGCTGGGGTTCAGGAACAGGCGGGCCCGGTGCAGGGTCGCCGCCAGTTCCGCGCCCGGCAGGAAGCCGGCGAACTCGACGTCCCCGCCGAGGCCCAGGCGAGCGGCGACGCGACGCAGCCGGGCCTCGTCCGGCCCGCGTCCCATCACGACGAGCCGCGCACCCGGCACCGCGCGGCGCACGTGCGCGAAGGCGCGCAGCGCCACGTCCACGCTCTTGTAGCGGCGCAGGCGGCTCCACGAGACGAGCAGCGGGGGATCGTCGCGCGGCGGCGGCGCGGGCAGCTCCAGGCGCCGCGCGTCGTTGCCGCAGTACACGGTGCGGATCCGCGCGGCGTCGAGGCCGCGACGCGCGAGGTCGTCGCGGGTCGAGGGGCTGATGACCTCGAAGTCCCGGCCGCGGTAGGCCAGCGGCAGCAGGCGTTCCGCCGCCCAGACGTAGGACGCCACCAGGGGGTCGGCCTCGCGGAAGACCGTGGCCCCGAACAGGTGCGGCACGACCGCGAGCACGGGCACGCGGCCGGCGAACAGCGGCGAGTAGAACGGGACCTTGTTGATGTCCTCGACCAGCAGGTCGTAGCGGCCCTCGCGCAGCAGGCGGCGGCAGACGCCCGGCAGCACGAAGTTGGCCACGGTCCAGTGGCCGCGGCGGTGCACGCGCACGCCGTCGAGCGTCGCCTGCGGCGGCGCGCCGCGGTAGCCGGACACCACCAGGTCCACCTCGTGGCCCGCGGCCACGGCTCCCTTGAGGATCTCGTGCAGGTGCAGCTCGGCGCCGCCCCCCAGGGGGTCGCCGACGTCGCGCCAGTTCAGGGCCAGGATCCTCAAGCGCCGCCTCCCGCGTCGCCGCGGCGCGCGATCACCCCGATGGTCATCGCGGTGTGCAGGGCCCAGCGCCGCCCGCGGTGCCGCTCGCGCCAGCGCGCCAGCAGCCGCCCCAGCGGCGGCACCGGGTCCGGGTACATCGGCAGCCGCAGGCCGAGCCGGGACAGCAGCGTCTTGCGCAGCGCGCGGTACCAGAGCCCGGGCACCATCCAGTCGCCGTAGGTGCGCACCACCTCGCCGCCGGCGCGCCGGACGGCGTCCTCGAGCCCGGCCGGCGTGAACTGCGTCTCCCAGCCCGCGAACCAGCGGTCCAGGGCGATCAGCACCTGCTTGCCCAGGGTGTAGTAGTGCCAGGTCTGGGGCACGTCGACGAGCAGCCGGCCGCCCGGCTTCAGCACGCGCAGGTCCTCGCGCAGCAGGGGCAGCGGGTCGCGGAAGTGCTCGAGCAGGCCCTGGTGGTAGACCAGGTCGAACGTCCCGTCGGCGAAGGGCTTGCACAGGGCGTCGCCGTTCACCGCCTGCACGCGGACGCCGGCCTGCGCGGCGGCCCGCGCGGTCAGCGCCAGCGAACCGGGCACGTAGTCCAGCGTCCAGACCTCCGCGCCGGCGCGGGCCAGCGCCACGGCGTCGCGGCCGCTGCCGGCCCCCACCTCGAGCACCCGCTTGCCCGCGGGATCGCCCAGGGCGAACAGCTCGCGCACGATGCGGCCGTCGTTGCCGTAGACGTCGTCCAGGCTGAGGCGGTCGGCCTCGTCCCAGAAGTCCTGCCAGTGGCGACGGGTCGAGACCCTCACCGCGGTCCTCCCCCGCCGGGCGCTTCGCCGCCGCGCCCGGTGGCCGCGAGGTCCCGCGCCGCGCGGTCGAGCAGGCCGTTGACGAAGCCCACGGCCTCGTCGCCGCAGTACAGCCGCGCCAGTTCGCAGGCCTCGTTGATCGCGACGCGGACCGGCACCTCGGGGCAGTAGCGCAGTTCGGCCAGCGCCAGCCGGCAGATCGCGCGCTCCACCTGGCCGACGCGTTCGGGATCCCAGTTCTGCAGCAGCCCGTCCAGGGTCGCGTCGAGGCTCGCCCGGTGCTGCGCGATCAGCGTCGCGAGCGGCCGGGCGAAATCGGCCGTGTCCCCCGGCGCGTCGCGCCTCTCCAGCTGGTCGTCCACGCAGACCTGCAGGTCCTGGCCGCTGAGGGCGGCCGCGTAGAGGGCCTGGACGAGCAGTTCCCTGCCCTTGCGTCGCTTGCCCACGTGCCTACCCTTCGTCGATCGCGCGCCAGAGGTCGATCATCTCGAGCGCGGAGAGCGCCGCGTCGAAGCCCTTGTTGCCGGCCTTGGTGCCGGCCCGCTCGATGGCCTGGTCGAGGGTGTCGGCCGTGATGACGCCGAAGGATACCGGGATGCCGGTGTCCAGCGCCACCTGGGCGATCCCCTTGGCGACCTCGGCCGCGATGTAGGAGAAGTGCGGCGTGTCGCCCTGGATCAGGCAGCCCAGGCAGATGATCGCGGCGTAGCGGCCGCTGTCGGCGAGCTTCGCGGCGGCCAGCGGCAGCTCGAAGCTGCCCGGCACCCAGGCCACGTCGACGCGCTCGGGGTCGACCCCGTGACGGGTCAGGCAGTCCTGGGCGCCGTCCAGCAGCTCCCGGACCAGGAAATCGTTGAAGCGGCTGGCGACGATCACCAGGCGCTGCTCGCCGGCGCGGAAGTTCCCCGCGTACGTCTTGCCCATGGTCTCCTCCTTCAGTCGTTGGCCTCGGCGGTCCCCGCGTCGTCCAGGCGCAGCAGGTGGCCGAGCTTGTCCCTCTTGGTCGTCAGGTACTGGCGGTTGCTCCGGTTCGGCCGCATCTCCAGCGGCACGCGGCCCGTCAGCTCGAGCCCGTGGCCCTCGAGCCCCACGAGCTTGCGCGGGTTGTTGGTCATCAGGCGCAGGCGTCCCACCCCGAGGTCGCGCAGGATCTGCGCGCCGATGCCGTACTCGCGCAGGTCGGCGCCGAAGCCGAGGCGGTGGTTGGCCTCGACGGTGTCCGCGCCCTCGTCCTGCAGGCGGTAGGCGCGCAGCTTGTTGATCAGCCCGATGCCGCGCCCTTCCTGCCGCATGTAGAGCAGGACGCCCTCGCCCTGGGCGTCGATGGCCGCGAGCGCGGCCTCGAGCTGCTCGCCGCAGTCGCAGCGCAGGGAGTGGAACAGGTCGCCGGTCATGCACTCGCTGTGGACGCGCACCAGCGTGGGGCGGTCCGGGCTCGGCTCGCCCTTGACCAGGGCCACGTGCTGGGAGTCGTCGACGCTGGTGGTGTACGCGACGAGGCGGAACTCGCCGTAGCGGGTCGGCATGGCGACCTCGGCCTCGCGGCGCACGAGGTTCTCGTGGGCGCGGCGGTAGGCGATGAGGTCGGCGATCGAGACCAGCTTGAGCCCGTGCTGGTCGGCGATCTCCCGCAGCCGCGGCAGGCGGGCCATGCTGCCGTCCTCGTCCATGATCTCGCAGAGGATGCCGCTGGGGTGCAGCCCCGCGGTGACGGCGAGGTCGATGGCCGCCTCGGTGTGGCCGGCGCGCTTGAGCACGCCGCCCGGCTGGGCCTCCAGCGGGAAGACGTGGCCCGGCCGCACCAGGTCCGCCGGGCCGGCCGCCGGGTCGGTGAACACGGCCACGGTGCGGGCGCGGTCCTGCGCCGAGATGCCGGTGGTGGTGCCGACGGCGGCATCGACCGAGACGGTGAAGTGGGTGCGCAGGCGCGCCTCGTTGCGCGAGACCATCTGGGGCAGGTCCAGCTGGCGGGCCCGCTCGCCGGTGATGGCCACGCAGATCAGGCCGCGCGCGTGCTTGGCCATGAAGTTCACCGCGGCCGGGGTCGCCTTCGCGGCGGCGAGGATGAGGTCGCCCTCGTTCTCGCGGTCCTCGTCGTCCACGACGATGACCATCTCGCCGGCCGCGATCGCCGCCACGGCGTCGGCGATGCGGTCCAGCCTCACGGCGGGGTCGGCGGTGCGCTCGTTGTCGATCATCGCTGTCCTCCTCGACGGCGGCGGAAGCCGCGGGCCAGGATGCGTTCGTAGGTCAGGGGCGTCGTGTCGGCGGGATGCGCCGCGGATCCCTGCGCTGCTGCGCCCTTGGCCAGCACGTCGGCCTCGAGGTTGACCCCGTCGCCGGGAACGAGGTCGCCCAGGCGCGTCGTGCCCAGGGTCTGCGGGATCAGGCTGACGGTGAAACCAGCCGCGCCCGGTTCCGCGTCCAACGTCAGGCTCACGCCGTCGATCGCGACCGAGCCCTTGGGCAGCAGCCAGCGCGCGAAGCCCGGCGGCGGCTGCACGGTCAAGCGCGCGGCGCCACCCGCGCGCTCCAGGCGCAGCACGCGGCCGACACCGTCGACGTGGCCGAGCACGAGGTGGCCGCCCAGGCGGTCGCCGGCCCGCAGGGCCGGCTCCAGGTGGAGGCGGCGGCCGGGGCGCCAGGCGTCGAGCGTGGTGCTGCGGCGCGTCTCGGCGACCGCCTCGACCGTGACCAGCGGTCCGCGGCCGGAAGTGCGGCCGGAAGCGCTGCCGGAAGTACTTCCGGAAGTGCTTCCGGAAGTGCTTCCGGAAGTGACAGTCAAGCAGATCCCGTCGACCGCCAAACTGTCGCCCGGCACGAGGTCCGCGGCGCAGGCGGGCGCGCGCAGGGTCAGGACGGTCACGCCGCCGCGCGCGGCCACGGCCGTCAGGGTCCCGATCTCGCGCACCAGGCCGGTGAACACGTCAGTCCCCGTCCTTCCCGCCGCAGAGGTCCGCGCGCCGCTGCGCGAAGTCCGTCCGGTCCCAGGTCAGGCAGGCGTCGCCGCCGGAGCGCACCGCGCGCGTCAGGCTGTAGTCCCGCGCCGACGCCGCGAACCCGCGGTCTTCCCAGCGAGGGCCGCCGCCGGCCAACGTCGGCGCCACGAACTGCACCCAGCGGTCGACCAGACCGGCGGCCAGGAACGACGCCGCGAGCGCGGGACCGCCCTCGAGCATGAGCGTCCAGTATCCGCGCGCCGCCGCCTGCGCCAGCAGGTCCGCGGGCGCGATCCGCCCGCCGTCGTCACGGCAGCGCACGACCTCGGCGCCGGCCTCGCGCAGCGCGCGCTCCCGGCCGGCGTCGGCATCGCCGGTGGTGAAGACCAGGTGCGGGCCGGTGCGCCAGCCCGCCGCTTCGACGAGGTCGCCGTCGGCGCAGGCCGGCAGGGGGTCGGCCGCGGGGCAGAGGACGTCCGCGCCGGCGCGACGGCCGTCCAGGCGAGGCCGATCGCAGCGCACGGTGTTGGCGCCCACCAGCACCAGGTCGTGCCAGCGCCGCAGCCGCGCCGTCTCCCGCAACGAATCCTCGCCCGTGAAGTACACCGGCGCGCCCGCGGGCGCGCCCGGGGGCGCGAAGCGCCCGTCCAGCGTGGTCGCGGTCTTGAGCGTGACGAAGGGGCGGCGGAAGGCGTCCGTCACGACGTAGGGCCAGATCAGTTCCAGGCAGCCGCGGCCGAGCACGCCGAGCGCGACGTCGATCCCCGCCCCTTGCAGCAGGTCGATCCCGCCGCCCGCCACCAGCGGGTTCGGATCGCGCGCGCCGACGACGACCCGCGCCACGCCGCTCCCGATCACCCGCGGCGTGCAGGGCGGCGTGCGCCCCTGGTGGTTGCAGGGCTCGAGGGTCACGTACAGCGTCGCGCCCCGCGCCGCCTCGCCGGCCTCGCGCAGCGCGACGATCTCGGCGTGGTCGGCGCCGGGGCCGTGGTGCGCGCCGCGGCCCACGATCTCGCCGTCGCGCACCACCACCGCGCCCACCGGCGGGTTGGGCCAGGGACGGCGGGGCAGGCGCTGCGCGATGCGGTGCGCCTCGGCCATGAACTCGGTGTCGCTGCGGTTGTGCGCCATGATCCTGAACACGGCTGTTCGGGATGCGGGAGGCAGGCAGGAAGCGGCCGCCCGTGTCGACGGGCGCGCCGGACCCAACTTCTCCCATCCAGACTGTGACTGTCGGCCCCGGAGTTCCACCGGATCAGCCGGTTGCGCGAGGCGCGCCGCCGGGTCGCGGGCTGTGACCGCCGGTGGGGAATTCCACCCCGCCCCGAAGTTGAGATTCGCGGTGAATGTCGCGGCCCAAGGGCCGCCCGCACAAGCTAATGCGGCGCCCGGACGCCTGTCAAGGCCGGTCGCCCTCGCCCCCGGCCGCATCCTCCGGCCCGGACAGGGTGAACAGGGCCTCGGCGAAGGCCTCGGGGTCGAAGACCTCCAGGTCGCCGACCTTCTCCCCCAGCCCCACGTAGCGGACCGGCAGGCCGAGGGTCTCGGCGATGGCGACCACGATGCCGCCCTTGGCCGTGCCGTCGAGCTTGGTGAGGATCAGCCCGTCGACGGGCACCGTCTCGGCGAAGATCTTCGCCTGCTGCAGGCCGTTCTGCCCGGTGTTGGCGTCGACCACCAGCAGGGTCTCGGGGTCCCGGCCGCACTTGCGGCGGATGACCCGGGCGACCTTGCCCAGCTCGTCCATGAGGTTGGACTTCGTGTGCAGGCGCCCTGCGGTGTCGACGATGACGAGGTCGTGGCCCCGGGCCTCGGCCGCCGAGAGCGCGTCGTGGACCACGGCGGCGGCGTCGGCCCCCTGGCCCTGGGTCACGAAGTCCACGCCGACGCGGTCGGCCCAGATGCGCAGCTGCTCCACGGCGGCGGCGCGGAAGGTGTCGCCCGCCGCCAGCAGCACGCGCCTGCCCGCCTGCTTGTGCAGGTGGGCCAGCTTGGCGATGCTGGTGGTCTTGCCCGTGCCGTTGACGCCGACCACGAAGATGACCCGCGGGCCGGTAAGGGTCGCCCCGCCGGCGGGCGGCGCCGCCGCCGGCGCCGGCGCGGTCCGGGCCGCCCGGGCCTTGCGCCCGCGCGCCGGCGCCTCGCCGGCCTCGTCCCAGCTGCGCACCTTCACGCTGGTCTGCGCCTCGCGCAGGATCGCGGCGATGTCCGCGCGGATCACCTGGGTGACGCCCTCGAGCGTGGCCTCGCCGCCGGTCTCCTTCAGGCGCTTCTCGATGGACCGGACGATGCGCGTGCTGGCCTTGACCCCGAGGTCCGCCGAGATCAGCAGCGCCTCGATCTCGTCGAGGGTCGCGGCGTCGAGGCGCACCTTGCCGGCGAACAGCTCCCCGAGCCGGCCGACGATGCTGTCGCGGGTCTTGCGCAGCCCCTGCCGCAGGCGGTCGATGGCGCCGAACATCTACTCCGCCTCCATGGCGAGCGGCGATGTCGCGCCGGCATCAGATCCGGCTTCGGCGGCTTCGTCGAGTTCCTCGTCGGCGGCGTCGGCCTCGTCGATGTCGTCGGCCTCGTCGATGTCGTCAGCCTCGTCGTCGGCGTCGAACTCGTCGGCGTCGTTCCCGGCGTCGAGCACGAACCGGCTCGCGGAAACGACGGATCCGGGCGGCGTCGCCAGCACCGCGCGCTCCTCGGCGGACTCGTCGATCTGCCGGCGCCGCGCCGCGATCGCCTGGCCCAGGTCGGCGTCGCTGCCGGCCTCGGCGACGTCGCGGAAGCTGACCGAGACCAGGCTGCTGACGCCCTCCTCCATCATCGTCACGCCGTAGAGGTGGTTGGCGGTCTCCATGGTCAGCTTGTTGTGGGTGACGACCAGGAACTGGGTCTTGGCGGAGAACTCGCGCAGCAGGCGCACGAAGCGCTGCACGTTCGCGTCGTCCAGCGGCGCGTCGGCCTCGTCCAGCAGGCAGAAGGGCGACGGCTTCACCAGGTAGACCGCGAACAGCAGCGACAGCGCGGTCAGGCAGCGCTCGCCGCCCGACAGCAGACGGATGTGGTCGACGCGCTTGCCGCGCGGCTGGGCCACGATGTTGATGTTCGATTCCAGGGGGTCGTCCGTCTGCTCCAGCTCGAGGTCGGCGCGGCCGCCCTCGAACAGGGTCTGGAACACGGCCACGTAGTTGCGGCGGATCTCCTCGAACGTCTCCTGGAAGAGCTTGCGTGCCGTGCGGTTGATCTTGTCGATGGTCTGCGCGAGGTCCTTGCGGGCGGCCTCCACGTCGGCGACCTGCTCCTCGAGGAAGGTCAGCCGCTCGCGCTTCTGCTCGTACTCCTCGACGGCCAGGTGGTTGACCGCGCCGAGCTCCTCGAGCTTCGCGCGCGAGTCCTCCAGCAGGGCCCGCGCCTGCTCCTCCTGGAAGACGTCGCCGTCGCGCTCCAGCTCCGGCGGCAGGGAATCGGGGTCGACCGCGCGCACCAGCTCGCGGAAGCGGCCCTTGTACTGTTCCTCGATCCGCTCGACGAGGTTGGCGCGGCGCACCTCCATCGTGGCCTGCTCGGTCTCCAGCCCGTGGGCCTCGTCGCGACAGGCGGTGCGCTGGGACTCGATCGCCCGCACGCGGTCGTGCCAGGCGGCGGTCTCCTGGTGCAGGCCCGAGATCGCCTCGGCGCTGGCCTGGACCAGCAGGCGGCGGCGCTCGCGCTCGTCGAGCCCGGCCTCCAGCTGGGCGCGGCGGCTGACGATCTCCTCCTCCATCCCGGCCAGTTCCTCGCGCAGCGAGACGATCTCCTGGCGCAGGCGCTCCTCGGCCGACGTCATCTCGGCCACCGACTCGCGGCGGTGGGCCAGCGCCGCCTCCAGTTCGCGCAGCTCGCCCTGGTGTCGCGACTGCAGCAGCTTCTTCTCGCCGGCCTCGGCCCGCGCCGCCTCGCGCGCCTGCTCGCTCTGCTTCACGGCCGACCGCAGCTCGTCGACGCGCACGCCGCTGTCGCTGCGCAGGCGTCCGCTCTCGTCCAGGTTGCCGCGCAGGCCGGCTTCCTGGTGCGCCAGCTCGCGCAGGCCGTCCTGGGCGAGCTCGACGTCGCGCGCGATGGCGGCCAGGCGCTGCTGCGCGCCGTCGATGCGCGAGCGCGCCTCCGCCTCGTCGACGTGGACGCGCCCGAGGCGCCGGTCCAGGTCCTCCATCCGCCCGCGACCCGCCTGGATCCGGGCCCGCTCCGTCTGCTCGGCCTGCGCGGCGTCCGCGACGCGCGCGGTGTGCTCCGCGATCTCCTGCGCGAGCCGGGCGAGGTCCTCCTGCAGCCGCTCCAGCTTCTCGCCGCGGCCGAGCAGGCTAACCTCCTCGCTCTTGCCGCGACCGCCGCGCACCAGGCCGTCGCTGGTGATCAGCAGGCCGGTGCGGGACAGGCAGGCGACGGGGTCGCCGGCGCCGTGGCGGGCCGCCGCGTCGAGCGCGGCCTCGTCCGTCTCGAAGGCCCAGACCCGCGACAGCAGCCGCCGCAGGTGGGGCGTGGCCGCGCCGTCGCCCCGCACCAGGTCGGTCGCGGGGCGTCCCGGCGGCGGCGGCGGCGGACCGGCGACGCCCGGACGGGCGTCGGCCACCAGGAAGCTGGCGCGTCCCTTCTCCGCCTCTCGCACCAGGCGCACCAGGTCGAGCGCCTTGCCGTCGTCGCTCACCACGACCGAATCCAGGACGTCGCCGAGCAGGGTCTCGAAGGCCGCGGTCCAGCCCTCGTCGACGGTCAGCTGCTCGGCGAGGCTGCCGAGGATCCCGGGATCGCCGCGCCGCGTCTGCAGCACCTCGCGGGCGGCGCCGCCGTAGCCGTGCAGGCTCTCGGTGATGCGCTTGAGCAGCTCGTGGCGCGAGCGGAGCGACTCGCTGCGCGCCTCGCGCAGCGAGACCTCGTCGCGCAGGCGGGCGCGCTCGGCCTGGGACTCCTGGAGCCTGCGCTCGGCATCGGACAGCTCGCCGAGCAGCCCGCGGCGGGCCTCGGCCAGCTCGGCCTGGCGGGCGGCGGCCTCCTGCAGCCGGGCCTCCTCGCGGCGCCGCGCCTCCTGCTGCTGCGCGGTCTCCTGCTCGAGGACCCGCAGGCGCTCGTGGCGGTTCTCGCGCCGGATCTCCAGCTCCCGCAGCTCGGACTTGCGGCGGTTGTCCGTCTCGATGAACTCCAGGTTCAGCTGGGACGCCTTCTCCAGGGCGCCGCGGTCGGCGTCGTAGCGCGACTCGATCAGCTGCAGGTCCTCCTGCAGACGCGCGAGATCGGCGGCGAGGTCCGCGGAGCGCGCCGCGAGGCCCTGCTTGCGGTCCGCGAGGTCGTGCAGCTCCGCGTGCGCGGTCTCGCGGCGGCGGCAGATGTCGGCCACCGACTCGGTGCTCTCCTGCAGGCGGCGCTGGTGGTCGCCGATGCGGTGCTCGAGCAGCAGCGACTTCTGCTCCACGGCGCGCAGCTGCTCCTCGAAGGCCTGCAGCGACTCCTCCAGGCCGTGGCGCTCGGCCTCGCGCTCGTCGACGGCGGGCCGGGTGGCTTCGATGCGCGCCCGCAGGTCCGCCAGCTCGCCGCTGTCGGATTCGGCGAGCACGGCCAGCTCCTGGCGCCGCTCGCGGAGCTCCTGCTCGCGCTGGTCCATGCGGCGCACGGCGCGGCCGGCCAGCAGCAGGTCCAGGGCCCGCGACTGGGCGTAGAGCCGCTGGTACCGGCGGGCCTTGCCGACCTGCCGCTGCAGCGAGCGCACCTCGCGGCCGATCTCCTCGCTGATGTCGCGCAGGCGCAGCAGGTCCTGCTCGGTCTGGTCGAGCTTGCGCTGGGCCTCCTTGCGGCGGGCCTTGTAGCGCACGATGCCGGCGCCCTCCTCGACCAGCAGGCGTACCTCCTGGCTGTTCTCGTTCAGGATGCGCCCGATCTTCTCCTGCTCGATGACGCTGTAGGCGGTGTTGTTGACGCCGGTGTCGAAGAACAGGTCGCGCAGGTCCTTCAACCGGACCGGCGCGTCGTTCAGGTAGTACTGGGAGAAGCCGTCGCGCGTGACCCGGCGCTTGATCGTCACCTCGTCGTACTCGATGCGCATGGCGCGGTTGTCGTTGGTGAAGGTCAGCGCCACCTCGCACAGGCCGACCGGCTTGCGCCGGGCCGTGCCCTTGAAGATGATGTCCTCCATCACCGTGCCGCGCAGCTGCTTCGCCGACTGTTCGCCGAGCACCCAGCGGATCGCGTCGACGATGTTGCTCTTGCCGCAGCCGTTGGGACCCAGGATGGCGGTGATGCCCTGGTCGAATTCCAGCACCGTGCGGTCGACGAACGACTTGAATCCCTGCAGTTCCACCCGCTTCAGTTTCACGTGCGTGTCCTTCTGGGTTCGCCGCGGCCGGGCCGCGTCAGCGCAGGCGTTCCGCGGCGACGGGCTGGGCCCAGTCCGTCCGCAGGCGCGCGAAGAGTTCGTCCTGCGCCGCACTGGCCGCGGCGCGGTCGGGGAAGTTCCCCGCGTAGATCCGGAACAGGTGCCGGGGACCGGAGTCCTCGGCATGGATCAGCCCGACGACGCCCCGGCCGGCCATGACGGCGACCTCTTCCAGGGCCAGCAAGCTGTCGTCGAAGGAATAGACGTGGAGGCACCAGCCGGCCGCGCCCACGGGTCCGGCGAAGGGATCGACCGCCGCCGATGACGTCGACGAAGATGTCGGCAGGGCGGCGGACGGGCTCACGACGGCCGCGGCTGTGTCCGGCAATGCGGCAGATGCGCTATCCGTATCGGTCACAGACGGTTGCGAGTCCGGCTTGGCGTCCTGCTTCAGGCCGGGTGCCGCGGCAGGCGCCACGGGCACGATCCGGGGGCGCCGCTGGGTCCCGACCCACCACACGCCCGCGATCACCGCCAGCACGGCCAGCGCCGCCAACCACCTGCCGGCGCGGCGCGGCGCGCGCGGGGGGGGCTCGTGCCGGGGGGCGGCCGCCGCCCGGGCGGGGACGAACACCAGCGCGGCGGCCGGCGGGTCGCCGAGCTGGCCGACATCGCGGATCATGACCTCGCACAGGGACGAGTCGAGGGCGGCCTGGTCCCAGCACAGCACGCGCAGCGAAGGCACGGTGGCCCACACCGCGCCGCGGTCCCCCGTCGAGGCGCTCACCAGCACGTGATCGAATTCTTCGCGCAGGATCGCCACCAGGGCGTTCACCTCGTCGCCCGAGGCGCGGCAGGGCTGGTACGAGCCCACGCCCAGCAGCAGGCCGCCGGGCGCGCCCCAGGGCAGGACGGCGGCCGCGGCGGCGGGCGAGGCTCCGTAACGCACCACGTCGATCCAACCCTCGACGTCGGCGCGGCCGGCCCAGCGGGTGAGGTCGGGCGACAGGTCGTCGCCGTCGACCACCGCGACGCGGCGGCCGCGGCGGCTCAGGGCGCGGGCGGTCATCAGCGCCGCGGCGGCGCGGGGCGCCGTCGCGTCGGGCGGGCCCAGGATCACGCAGACCCCGGGTGCGCCGGGCGCCTCGAGGTGGTCGGCGACGAAGCCGGCGAGCGCTTCGCCCGCGCTGAGCCGCTGCGCTTCCTCCCAGAACATGGGGCCGCTGTCCAACCGCAACTCCTCGACGGCGAAGCCGGTCGGGTACAGCGGCAGCCCCAGGGGCCCGTGGCGGACGGCCGAATCGCTCACGTGGCCTCCCGTCGGTTCCCGCCCAGGTGTTCCCAGGCCGTGCGCACGGCCGCGGCGACCAGCGGCAGGTCGTCGTCGCTCAGCGCCCGCAGGTCGACGGCCAGGCCTTCCTGCCCGATGCGGGCCAGCACCGCGGGATCCCCGGTACGCAGCCGCCGGTGGCAGCTTTCGATCTCCTCGCGGGGGGCGCGCCACTGCACCAGGCGCGTCGGCAGCGCGGCGTCGGCCGAGCAGCCGCCACCCACCTGGGCGAAACCCGCGACGACCTCCGCGCGCCAGCCGGCAGGCGCGTCGCCGTCGAGCCGGGCGAGCAGGTCGCCCGCCATCCGTTCCAGTTCGGACTCCGCGCGCGTCAGG